>Ga0247841_10000343_pt1 | contig 124974 bp, 136 predicted proteins | sample LaCruzMarch2015__2_FD_192410 | JGI IMG/M metagenome (GOLD analysis project Ga0247841, IMG submission 192410) | Freshwater microbial communities from meromictic Lake La Cruz, Castile-La Mancha, Spain - LaCruzMarch2015_18m | ecosystem: Environmental > Aquatic > Freshwater > Lake | place: Spain...
TGGAGGGCGCCTGTGCGGTCGTCCTCGGAGATGTCCCAGAAGACGTAGGCCCACTGGGGATCACGGGGCAGGAAGACGACGCGGGTCTCGGCGGCGGGCCGGGGGGCCGGGGCCATGTCGGCCTCGAGGGCCGCCACCGTCCTCCCCGCCTGTACTGGAGATTCGGCCGGGATTGCGCCCGCCTCGCCCGAGCGATCGGCGATGGACTCGACGAGGGCGTCCCTGTCCTGAGAGCTGTAGCGCTGAATGCCCAGGGTCCTGGCCAGCTCGCGCAACTGGCGCATGCTGAGGTCGGCCAGGTTCGCGAACGGATTGGTCCTGGCCATGGTAATTCAAAAATGTTACATCTTAATAATCGCTGAGAGGATCAGGGTGGGATCACTCCTGTCAGCAGATGCCGATAACCCCAAAGCGGCCATGATCGCCTGGCCGCAGCAGCACGGGGCCCCGCGTGAGGTCGGCCCCACGGCGCTGCGGCGGCCGGCTCGGGCGCTCCGGAACACTGGCCAGCAGGGCCGACACCGTCAGCAGGGACCCCAGCAGCAGCCAGAGGCCCCAGCGCCGTCGCGGGCCAGGGCGTTGCCACGCCCTGGCCCGCGACGGCGCGTGCCGCTGGCGACCCGACGGGCCCTGCCGATCCCCAGCGGTTCGCCACAGCGGGCGCAGACCATGCGACCCGCCAGGCTGCGGTCGGCGCGCACAGCCCAACTGCCGCACTTCGGACAGCCCATCCCTCTCCCGATCCATCACCCCTCCATGGTGGCGGAACGGCCTAGAGCCATGCCGGATCGGCGCCGGCCGGCCGCTCGGCCGGAGGGAGATCGGCCATCAGCCGGAAATCCTCGAACGCGAAACCCGGCCCCACGCAGCAGTGCAGCAGGCTCCATCGCCCCCGGCTGCGGGCCGCCTGCCACCAGCCCGCCGGCACGACCTGCAGGGGGCTCGGCTCCGGATCACCGGTCGCCTCAACGGCGAGGGGAGCAAGGAGCAGCCGTTCGGCTGCGCCTCCCTGCGGCGGCAGCCGCCAGAGGTCCAGGGGGTCACCACCGGCGTGGTGCCACACCTCATCGCCCCCCTCAACCCGATGCCAGCGGCTGCACTGCCCCTCCGTCAGCAGGAAGGCGATCACCGTGAGTCCGGCACGCTGCTTGCCGTCGTCACTGCGGCACACCTGGCTGGCGGAACGGTGCAGCTCCCGGTACCAGCCCCCCTCTGGATGGGGCTGCAGGGCGAAGCGGGCGATCAACGCCTCCGGACGGGAAGCCATGGCCTGACGGCAGGGGGTCGTTGCCGATGATCCCGCGGCAACGGCCACCCGGAGTAGAACATCCGTACTGCTGCGGGCCGATGCTTCCCCTCCCTCCCCAGGTACCACTGCCCCCGCGCCAGGGAGCCGCGGCGCTCCTGTGTCTCCTGGCCTCCGAAGCCGTCAGCGCCGGCTTCCCCAGCCCCGCCGACGACTACGTGGAGGCCCGCATCGATCTCAACGTGGAACTGATCCCCCGGCCGCTGTCCACCTTCTTCATGCGCGTCAGCGGCGATGCCATGCGGGGGGACGGCATCGTCGACGGCGACCTGCTGGTGATCGACCGCAGCGTCGATCCCCGTCCCGGCATGGTGGTGGTGGCGGTCCACGGCGGCGCCTTCCTGCTGCGCCGCCTGGCCCGCCGCGGCACCGGCCTGTGGCTGGTGGCCAGCGACGGCACCAGTCCGCCCCTGGTGCTGATCAGCGACGAAGGCAGCGATCGCGAAGGCCGTGGTGATGGCGCGGACCTCTGGGGCGTCGTGATCCACGCCGTGCATCACCTGGCGGGCGCCCCCTCCAGACGTCGCTGACCGGGCTCACGGATCGGCGCGGTGGGGCAGGGCGCGGGAATCGCTGGGAAGGGCGGGAGGCGACATCAGCAGACCGCGCCGGCGCAGCTCACGCCGGAATTCACCGGCCAATCCGTCCGCCATCCAGAGCTTGCGCAGATGGCCGAAGATCACCATGCAACGCAGGGCGATGGTGGCGCAGACAAGCACCTGCAGGCAGAGTTTCAGCACGGTGGAAGCAGCTGCAGCGCTGTGCTGAACCCAGCCTAGGGGCGTTGGCGGCGAGCGGCCGCAGCGGGACGGCGGCAAAACGCCGTCCAGGCGTCATGCTGGGGGCGATGAGCGGCAACGCCGCCCCAGCCTGCTTCGATGATCGAGCCTCTGCCGGAGCTGAGCACCGCCGAACTGGAGACCCTCCTGGCCGCCCTCGATCCGTTGCTGGATGGCTTCGGCGAAGGCGGCTCCTGCCTCGACGATGCCAGCGCCTTCCTGGAACGGCTGGGCATCAGCCAGAGCGATGGCGCGGAGACCACCTCGCCGCTGCTCCAGTGGCTGGAAAGCTGGCGGGCCGCCGGCGGCAACCGGGCTACCCTGCGGCTGATGGTGCAGACCATGCTGAGCGAGCGGCAGGAGGCTCTGCCGGACTGATCGGCCGGATGGGATCAGGGGCGGCAGAGGGCATCGGCCATGCGGGCCGTCTGCACGATCGGCCCGACATCATGCACCCGCAGCACATCGGCACCGGCGGCGATGGCCTGGCCGCAGACGGCCGCGGTGCCCCAGAGGCGGGCCCGGGGGCGGGGCTCAGCCAGCACCTCGCCGATGAACCGCTTGCGCGAGGGCCCCACCAGCAGGGGAAAACCCTCGGCCCGCAGCAGGGCCAGCCCCCGCAGCAGGGCGAGGTTGTGGGCGGTGGTCTTGGCGAAACCCAGCCCCGGATCCCAGAGGATCCGCTCCGGACGCACCCCCGCCGCCAGGGCCCGGTCGGTGGCGCGCAGCAGCTCATCACGTACCTCGGCGACCACGTCGCCATAGCGGGCCAGGGCGTCCATGGTGCCGCTGTCGCCGCGGCTGTGCATCAGCACACAGGGGCAGTCCGCGGCCGCCACCACCGTCAGCAGGGCGGGATCACGGCGGCCGGCGCTGACGTCATTGATCCAGTGGGCGCCGGCCGCCAGGGCTGCTTCGGCCACCGGGGCGAGGAAGGTGTCGATCGAGAGCAGGGGGCCGCCGGCCGCCGGGGGTGGCAGGGCCGCCAGGATTCGCCCCAGGCCGGGCAGCACCCGGGCGATCTCCACCTGGGCACCGACCTCGGGCGCCCCGGGCCGGGTGCTCTGCCCCCCCAGGTCGAGCAGGTCGGCCCCCTGGCGATGCAGCAGCCGGGCCCGCCGCACCGCCGCCTCGGGGGCCTCGAATCGGCCGCCGTCACTGAAGGAATCGGGCGTGAGGTTGAGGACCCCCATCACGAGGGTCCGATCCCCCCAGCGGAAACCGGGTGGTAGGGCGACAGACGGGACGACGCCCACGGCGTTCAGGGCAGGGGCAGGCGGCTCAGACGGGCACCGGCACCTGGTAGTTGGCGATGCGGGCGAAGCTGACCGGATCGAGGGAGGCGCCACCCACCAGCACGCCGTCGATGTCGCTCTGGGCCATCAGCATGTCGATGGTGGCGGGGTTGACCGAACCGCCGTACTGCACCACCACCTCGGGGTGGCCCACCCAGCCGCGGATCAGGCCGCAGATGCGGTTGGCCTCCTCGGCGGCGCAGGTCTTGCCGGTACCGATCGCCCAGATGGGCTCGTAGGCCACGATCAGGTGCAGGGGGTCGACGCCCTCCAGCCCCTGCTCCACCTGGCGGTGGATCACCCGCTCGGTTTCACGGGCTTCGCGCTGGTCGTCGCTCTCGCCCACACAAAGGATCGGAATCAGACCCGTCGCCTGGGCCGTGCGGGCCCGCAGGTTGATCTGCTCGTCGGTTTCGCTGAAGTACTTGCGCGGCTCGCTGTGGCCCACGATCGCGTGGGTCACCCCGTGCTCCAGGAGCATGGGGGCGGAGATCATGCCGGTGTAGGCACCGCTCTCCTCCCAGTGGACGTTCTGGCCGGCGATGGCGACACCGGCGCCGGCCAGGTGACGGCAAAGGGTGGGGATGGCCGTGAACGGAGGGGCCAGCACCACCTCCCTGTCATCGGACAGATCGGCGATCAGGGGCCGGAAGGTGGCCGCAAAAGCCCGCGCCTGGGCGCAGGTCATGTGCATCTTCCAGTTGCCTGCGATGACGGCCTTGCGCACGTGGTCTCCCGGCAGCGACATTCGAGGCAGGTTAAGGCGTGATGCCGCCATCGCCCCCACGACCCAGGCGCCTGGAGAGCATCAGCACCTCGCGGCCATCCATGGCCACCGCATCGCCAGGGGCCAGCTGGCGGCCGCGCCGGGTCTCGATCGTGCCGTTGACGGTCACGTCCCCACGCTGGATGCGCTGCTTGGCCTCACCGCCGGTGCCGACGAGTCCCTGCCATTTGAGGAATTGATCCAGCTTCACCGTCAGGGGACGCCCGGAGAGCGCTGATAGGGTTCGTCGATGCTTGCACCCTCGCCGGCCGGCTTCCGCAGGCTCTGGCCGCTGCTGAAGCCCCATCGGCGACCCCTGCTGCTCGGGGGGTTGTGCATGCTCGTGTTCGTGGCCTGCTGGCCCCTGCTGGCGTGGCTGGCGGGCCAGCTGATCCCGGCCATCGGCGCCGGCGATTTCACCAAGGTGCTGCGCAGCATCGCCGCGGCCCTGGCGGTGTTCCTGGTGCAGAAGATCGCCCAGTTCGGGCAGGACACCCTGCTGGCGGGACCAGCCTTGCGGGTGAGCCAGGAGCTGCGGCGGCAATTGTTCGCCCGGCTGCAGCGGCTCGATTTCGGGGCCCTCGAGAAACTGTCGGCCGGCGATCTCACCTACCGGCTCACCGAAGACGCTGACCGGGTGGGTGAGGTGATCTACAAGACGATCCAGGACACCACCCCCAGCGCCCTGCAGCTGGTGGTGGTACTGGGGTACATGGTCTGGCTCGACTGGCCCCTCGCCCTGGCCACCCTGCTGCTGGCCCCCCTGGTGGCGCTCATGGTGAGCGCCTTCGGGGCCCGGGTGATGACCGCCGCCGAGCGCAGCCAGAAGCAGGTCAGCGATCTGGCGGCCCTGCTGGCTGAAGCGATCGGCGGCCTGCCCCTGGTGCGGGCCTTCGCCGCGGAGCCCTGGCTGCAGCAGCGGTTCGACACCGAGATCGACCTGCACCGCCGCGCCCGCTACCGCACCCTGGAACTGTTGGCCCTGCAGCACCCGGTGGTGGGTTTCATCGAGGCGGCGGGCATCCTCTCGGTGCTGCTGATCGGGGCGGCACGGATCAAGGCGGGCGGCCTCGACAGCCAGGGATTCAGCAGCTATGTGGCTGCTTTGCTGATGCTGATCGATCCGATCTCCCACCTCACCACCAACTTCAACGAGTTCCAGCAGGGCCAGGCCTCGCTCAAGCGCCTGCGGGCGATCGAGAACGAGCCGGTGGAGCCGCCCGACCACCCCGACGCCAGGCCCCTGGGAACCGTGTCCGGAGAGCTGGTGCTGGACGGGGTGAGCTTTGGCTACCAGGGCGGCAGCCCGGTGCTGCGCCAGCTCGATCTCCACATCCATCCGGGGCAGGTGGTGGCCCTGGTGGGACCCTCCGGCGCCGGCAAGAGCACCCTGTTTTCCCTGCTGCTGCGCTTCAACACCGCCCAGAGCGGCCGGGTGCTGCTCGATGGCCAGAACCTGGCCGACCTGCGGGCCCGGGACCTGCGCCGCGCCGTGGCCCTGGTGCCCCAGCAGAGCAGCGTGTTTTCGGGCACGGTGGCCGAGGCCATCGCTTTCGGTCGCCCCGCCAGCGGTGAGCAGATCCGCCAGGCCGCCCGGCTGGCCAACGCGGCGGACTTCATCGAGAGCCTCCCCGGCGGCTACGACAGCCGCCTCGAGGAACGGGGCAGCAACTTCTCCGGCGGCCAGCTGCAGCGGCTGGCGATCGCCCGGGCCGTGCTGGGCAACCCGGCGGTGATGCTCCTCGACGAGGCCACCAGCGCCCTGGATGCGGAGGCCGAAGAGGCGGTGCAGCAGGGCCTGCAGCAGGCCATGGCCGGTCGCACCGTGCTGGTGATCGCCCACCGGCTCGCCACCGTGCAGGAGGCCGATCTGATCGTGGTGCTCGACGGCGGCCGCATCGTCCAACAGGGCAGCCACGACGAACTCATGGCCAGCGGCGGGCGCTACCGCGAACTCTGCGAACGCCAGTTCATCCGCCTGGAGGCCTGAGCCCGGCCACTTAGGCTGACGGCCAATTGCTCCTCCCCCCTTGGAAACACCCAGCCAGCAACCGCCCGTGCTGACCTTCGAGGGCCTCCGCTACGACCTCAACGGCCTGCCCGACGACGTCAAGGAACTGGTACGGGGAATGCAGGTGGCCGACGCCCAGCTGCGCATGCACGAAGACACCCTGAAGGTTCTGGCCGTGGGCCGGCAGGCGATGGCCAGCCAACTCAACGACAAGCTGAAGGACATCACGCCGCTGCCCTGAGCCATAGGGAAGCTGGACCTCAGCCCACCACCTCCTTGGCCTGCTTGAGCACGGCCTCCGGCAAGGTCACACCGATGGCGGCCGCCATGGCCCGGTTCACGAGCATCTCGGTTTTGGTGAGGGGCTCGAAGGCCCTCGTGGCGGGAGATTCGCCCTTGAGCACCCGCACTGCCAATTTGCCTGCGGCATAACCGTCGTCGAAGTAGGACAAGCCGACCGTGGCCAGGCAGCCGGGCAGGTTGCGATGTCGTCGGCATCCACCGAATACACGGGGATTTTCTTCTCGAGGCCCACCTTGGCAATCGAGCCGAACCCCTGGATGGTGGCGTAGTCCCCGATCTTCACGAAGGCGTCCACCTGCTTCTGGGCCGCCTCCTGCTTGAGCACCTTGGCTTCGTACTCCGAGTTGGGCTCACCGGGGTTGAAGATCAGGCCGACGGTCCTGAGCTCCGGGTCGATCTGGCGGGCCAGATCCAGTTCCTTGCCAACGGGGTTGGTGCCGATCGTGCCCACCACGTTGGGGCGGTGCTGACCGACGCCTCCGGGGGGTGTGCCGGCCCCCGCCCCCCAGGGGTTGGAGCAACAGCAGAAGATCACCGGGGTGGTCTGGGGCGCCACCTTCATGGCGGCCTGCAGCGGCGGCGTTCCCACCGCCAGCAAGGCCCAGGGCTCGGAGCGGGGCCGCAGCACTGAGTCACCGATGATCACCATGCCCAGGCCGAGGATCAGGGAGCCGATGCCCAAGGTCACATCGGCGAAACCCTGATACAGCGCCACCAGGGCGCCGGTCAGGGCCACCAGACCGTTGGCGGCGGCGATGCCCATGGTGAGTCCCCGGCGCTGGTTGATGCCGTTGGCGCGGGCCATGGCGGGGTTATCGCCCAGGGCCCGCAGGGCCAGGCCGACATCAGTGGCCAGCAGCAGGCTGATCACCAGGATCAGGCCCAACATCGCCAGGGTGAGGCCCACGGCCCAGCGGCCATCGAGACCCAGGCCCAGGTCGGGCAGGACCTGGATTCCCGCCGGGGTCTCCGGCAGGGGAATGCTGGAGCGCCCCATCAGGCGCAGGGTGATCGAGTACAGGCCCGTGGTGGTGAGGATGCCGGCAAACAGATCATTCACCCCCAGACGGGTGTGGATCAGGCCGGTCACCAGCCCCGCCAGGCAGCCGAACAAAACCGCCAGGCCCAGGGCCCAGGGCACCGGCGTGCCCCGGCTGATCAGCATCGCGGCCGTGCCGCCGCCAAGGGCGAAGGAACCGTCAACGGTGAGGTCGGGGAACTTGAGGACGCGCAGGGTCAGGTAGGTGCCCAGGGCCAGGCCGGCATAGGCCAGACCCTGGTCATAGGCGCCGAGCCAGAGGGAGAACATCGGCGCCTTGTGACCTTCGCCCGCTTCCGGGCCTAACCCAGGGGGGAGAGATCCTCGAACTGAAACACCTGGCGGCTGGCCGGCGTGTCGCCCTGGGCCTCCGTCTCCACCACCCGCTGGCTCAGCACCCAGGGACCCACGCCTGCCAGGGGCACGAAGGTGTCCGTGAAGCGGCTGGTGCCGCCGCGGGCCTCACCGGTGGCGGGATCGCTGTAACGGCTGGTGTAGCTGTGGCTCAGATAGCCGCTGCCGGTGTCGGTGGTGCTCTCGGTGAAGATCGTCACCACGGTGCCGTGGATGTGGCGGTGCACCATCGTCACCACGTTGTCCTTGATGCGGTAGCGGTCGCCCTCGGCCTTGCCCCCCATGATCACCTCGGTGCCCACCGCATCGGTGTCACCGGCCGTGAAGGTGTTGGCGCCGTGGGTCTGCTCGAAGGGGCGGCGCACCCGGTGGATCGCCACTTCCCAGAGCTGGGAGGCCACCGCCTTGTGCACCTCAGCGTCGCTGAGTCCCTCCACCACCGCCTTGAGGTCGGCACCGACCTGGAAGGTGCCCTCCAAGACCCGGTCGCCCTGCTCCCAGACGCAACGGCCGCCATAGCCGCCGAAGCCGGGCTCCCAGGTGTAGCGGTTCTCGTAGGCGGCACGGAAGGCCTCGCGCAGGTCGGTGCCGGGGGCGACGGGGTGGGCGGCCAGGGTGCTGGTCACGGGCGCAGGGACGATCGGGCGCTCACCCTACCCAGGGTGGGTGGATGTCCTGCAGGGCGGCCACCTCCACCTGCTGCTGCTGCTGCAGGGCGGCGATGGCCTCCACCGCCGCCCGCGCCGCCGCCATCGTCGTGACCGTTGGCACCGCGTAGTCGAGGGCCGCCAGGCGCAGGTAGCGATCGTCGTGGGCGGCCTGGCGCCCCACCGGCGTGTTCACGATCAGCTGCACCAGGCCCGAGCGGATCGCATCCTCGATGTTGGGACGGCCCTCATGCACCTTGAGCACCGTCTCCACCTCCAGGCCCGCCTTCGCCAGCATCGCCGCCGTGCCGGTGGTGGCGGTGAGGGCGAAGCCCGCTGCCAGCAGGTTCCGGGCCACCGGCACCAGGGCCGGTTTGTCGCGGTCGTGGGTGGAGAGGAACACGGTGCCGGCGGTCGGCAGGGGTTCACCGGCGGCGAGTTCGGCCTTGGCGTAGGCCAGGCCGAAGCTGGCGGCGATCCCCATCACCTCCCCGGTGGAGCGCATCTCCGGGCCCAGCAGGGTGTCGGCGCCAGGGAAGCGCTTGAAGGGCAGCACCGCCTCCTTCACGGTCTGGCGGGGTGGCTGGGGCTCGGCCAGCAGGCCCAGCTCCGCCAGGGTGCGACCGGCCATCAGCTGGCTGGCGATCTTGGCCAGGGGCACACCGGTGGCCTTGGCCACGAAGGGGACGGTGCGGGACGCCCGCGGGTTGGCCTCGATGATGAACACCGTCTCGTTGCCGGCGCCATCGTTCTGCACGGCGAACTGGAGGTTGATCAGGCCGCGCACCTCCAGGGCCAGGGCCAGGTCCGAGCTCCAGCGGCGGATCGTGGCCAGGGCCTCGGACCCCAGGGACACCGACGGCAGGGCGCAAGCGGAATCGCCCGAGTGGATCCCGGCCGGCTCGATGTGCTCCATCAGACCGCCGATCACCACCGTCCCCTCCCGATCGCAGAGGGCATCGACATCCACCTCGATGGCGTTCTCCAGGTACTGGTCGATCAGCACCGGATGGTCGGGCTCCACCTGCACCGCCTCCACCATGTAGCGGTTGAGCTCCTCCTCGTCGAAGACCACCTCCATGGCCCGGCCGCCGAGCACATAGCTGGGACGCACCACAACGGGATATCCCACCGTGGCCGCCACCGCCCGGGCTTCGGCGTCGTTGCGGGCGAGGCCGTTGCGGGGCTGGCGGATGTCCAGGCGGCGCAGGATCGCCTCGAACTGCTCCCGGTCCTCGGCCCGGTCGATCGATTCCGGTGAGGTGCCCCAGAGGCGGGTGCCGGTGGCCTTGCCCTCCTCGCTCGCCAGCCAGCGCAACAGGGGAAGCGCCAGCTTCAGGGGCGTCTGGCCGCCGAACTGGACGATCACCCCCTCCGGCTTCTCCGCCTCGATGACGTTGAGCACGTCCTCCAGGGTGAGGGGCTCGAAGTAGAGGCGGTCGCTGGTGTCGTAGTCGGTGGAGACGGTTTCCGGGTTGCTGTTGACCATCACGGTGGCGAAGCCCGCCGCCCGCAGCGCGAAGGAGGCGTGACAGCAGCAGTAGTCGAACTCGATGCCCTGGCCGATGCGGTTGGGCCCACCCCCCAGGATCATCACCTTGCGGCGGGTCTCGGGGCTGACCTCGTCCTCGGGGGCGAGCACGGCGAGGGAACCGTCGGCCTCGAGCCGCTCCAGGGGCCGCTCGTAGGTGGCGTAGTGGTACGGGGTGGAAGAGGCGAACTCGGCGGCACAGGTGTCGACCGTCTTGAAGACGGCCCGCACCCCCAGGGCCTGGCGACGGCGGCGCACCGTCAGTTCGTCGCTGGCGGTGGCCCAGGCGATCTGCCGATCGGAGAATCCGCTCTGCTTGAGCTCCAGGAAGTCGCCGGCCCCGATGGCCTCCAGAGAACGCCCCCGCAGCAGGGTGGTTTCGACCGTCAGGATCCGGCGCAGCTTGGCCAGGAACCAGGGATCGATGGCGCTGAGCCGGTGGATCTCCTCATCGCTGCGGCCGGCGAGCATGGCGGCACGCACCGCATGGATCCTGTCGGGGGAGGGGACACGCAGCTGGCGCTCCAGATCAACCGGATCCAGGGGCCGGTCGGGGCGGTCGCAACCCCAGCCGGCATGGCCCGTTTCGAGCGAACGCAGCGCCTTCTGGAAGGCTTCCTCGAAGCTGCGGCCGATGGCCATCGCTTCCCCCACCGACTTCATCGAGGTGGTGAGCACCGCCGGTGAACCGCGGAACTTCTCGAAGGCGAAGCGGGGGATCTTGGTGACGACGTAGTCGATCGTCGGCTCGAAGCAGGCTGGTGTGGCCCCGGTGATGTCGTTGACGATCTCATCGAGGGTGTAGCCCACCGCCAGCCGGGCGGCGATCTTGGCGATCGGGAAGCCGGTGGCCTTGCTGGCCAGGGCCGAGCTGCGGCTGACGCGGGGGTTCATCTCGATCACCACCACGTCACCGTTGGCGGGGTTGATGGCGAACTGGATGTTGCTGCCGCCGGTGTCCACCCCGATCTCGCGGATGATGGCGATCGACTGGTCGCGGAGGCGTTGGTACTCCCGGTCGGTGAGCGTCTGGGCGGGGGCGACGGTGATCGAATCGCCGGTGTGGACCCCCATCGGATCGAGGTTCTCGATCGAGCAGACGATCACCACGTTGTCGGCGCTGTCCCGCATCACCTCGAGCTCGAACTCCTTCCAGCCCAGCAGTGACTTCTCGATCAGGATCTGGGAGACGGGGCTGGCCTCCAGGCCGCTTTTGCAGAAAGCCTGGAATTCCTCGGGGTTGTAAGCGATGCCGCCGCCGGATCCCCCCAGGGTGAAGGCGGGGCGGATGATGCGCGGATAGGTGCCGATGTCCTCGCCGACGCGAATGGCTTCCTCGAGGTCGTTGGCGATCCCCGACGGGCAGACGGCCACGCCGATGCGGGCCATCGCCTGCTTGAACAGCAGCCGGTCTTCCGCCTTGCGGATCGCCGCGAGGTCGGCGCCGATCAGTTCGACGCCATAGGCGGCCAGGGTGCCGTTCTCGGCCAGGGCGACGGCCAGGTTGAGGGCGGTCTGGCCCCCCATGGTGGGCAGCAGGGCATCGGGCCGTTCCACCGCGATCACCCGGGCCACCACCTCGGGGGTCAGGGGCTCGATGTAGGTGCGATCCGCCAGGTCCGGATCGGTCATGATCGAGGCCGGGTTTGAGTTCACCAGCACCACCTCGTAGCCCTCGGCCCGCAGGGCCTTGCACGCCTGGGTGCCGGAATAGTCGAACTCGCAGGCCTGGCCGATCACGATCGGTCCCGACCCCAGCAGCAGGATGCGCCTCAGATCCGTGCGGCGGGGCATAGGGCGTGGACGGGCAAACGCGCCCAGCCTCTCACGGTCGCCGTCCCGACCGGCCTCTCCGGCGCGCTGGCACTGCACGCAATCGCTAATCTGACGGGATACCTTCGCCCGAGACGCCGCCGATGAGCGAACTCCAGCGCCTGAAGGGGTTGCTGCCCCCTGAGATGCAGAGCTGGGTGTTCGTGGAAGCGGCCGCCTCCGTCGATCCCCCCTTGGTGACGATCGAGGAGATCGGCCGTGACGAAGTGGAGATCCAGGTGGATCTCGAGAAGTGGGATGGGCTGGCCCTCGATCACCGCAACCTGCTCTTCTGGCACGAGGTGGGCCGCGTCCAGAACGACGCGATCCCCAGGGATGGCTGGGAGATGGCGGCCCTGGCCATCGGTCTGGGCGGCGCCATCGGCGAACTCTGGGTGCAGGACGGTCTGCTGCTGGTGATGGCCCTCGGTCTGTCGGGCTTCGCCGGCTACCGCCTCTATCTCAAGAACAACTCCGAGAAGCGTCTGCAGGACGCCATCCTGGCCGACGAACGCGCCATCGACCTGGCCTGTCGTTTCGGCTACAGCCTTCCCAACGCCTACAAGAGCCTCGGGGGTGCCCTCAAGGAGCTGGTGGAGCAGACCCGCAAGAAGCGGCGCCGCACCTTCTACGAGGATCGCCTTGAGGCCCTGCGCAAGAGTGCCGGCAAGGCCCGTGCCGAAATGGCCCAGCAACAGGGCTCCCGCCAATCGGTCACCAGTGAGAACGTCTATGGATAGTCGCGATTTCGCCCTGCTCGCCGCCGAGGCCTGTGATGACCGCAAGGCCGTCGACATCCGCTTGATCCGGGTGGATGAGGTGTCGTCCTTGGCCGACTTCTTCGTGATCTGCAGCGGCCTCAGCGACGTGCAGGTGCGAGCCATCGCCCGCTCGGTGGAAGACCGGCTCGAAACCGACGCCGCTCGCCTGCCCCTGCGGCGCGAGGGCCAGAGCGAGGGCCGCTGGGTGCTGCTCGACTACGGCGAACTCATTGTCCACGTGTTGACCCCCCAGGAACGCAGCTACTACGACCTCGAAGCCTTCTGGGGCCATGGGGAGCAGGAGCGCTTCGTCGGCTCCCCGGTCGAGGTGAGCGGCACCAGCCAGGTCGGCGGCTGAGGGAAGGTCAGATGGCCGCCGGCACACCCAGCCTGCCCAGCCAGGACACCCCCTGTCCGGTGCCCCCGGCCCAGCGTCCTCTGCAGGAATACGACCAGCTCAGCCACTCCTGGTTCTTTCGCTGGCCTGCCGCTGGCCCAAGGGGCCTCTGGCGCCCCCTCGGTCTCACCTGGCTGCTGTCCTTCCCCCTGGCGCTGCTGGTGGCGGGGGGCAGCATCCCCCTGCGCCACGATCCGCCCCGGCTGGTGGTCGCTGCGGCTGCCACCGCCGTGCTGCTGCCGATGTTCCTGCTGCTGCGCCAGTGGCTCGGCTGGACCTACGTCCAGAAGCGGCTGGTCTCGGAAAAGGTCGCGTACGAGGAATCGGGCTGGTACGACGGCCAGGTGTGGGAGAAGCCGATCACCTGGCGCCAGCAGGACCTGCTGGTGGCCCGCCACCAGGTGCAACCGGTGCTGGCCCGCCTGCGCCAGGCCATTGCCGTGGCCATCGCCCTGATGTTGCTCGGGACGGGGCTCTGCCAGGCTCTCTGAACCCGGCCTCCATGGACTTTCTCGCACCGCCATGACCCTGTCCTCCAGCTTCGCCGGCCCGGCCCGTCCCGGCATTCCCCCCCTGGAGGTCCGCCTGCTGCGCAACGGCATCGTCGAATCGCGGCACCGGGTGCATGCGGTGGTCTGCGACCAGCGGGGACGGGTGCTGATGCGCGCCGGTGACCCCCAGCAACTGAGCTTCGTGCGCTCGGCCCTCAAGCCCTTCCAGGCCACCGTCTTCGTGGGCAGCGGTGCCGCCGATCGGATGGGGGCCGGGGAGCGGGGCCTGGCGATCGCCTGTGCCTCCCATGCCGGCACCGCCCAGCAGGCCCGGGAAGCGTTCAAGCTGCTCTGGGGGGCCGAGCTCGACACCGAGGACCTCCAGTGCCCGACCCCGGCCGGGGGCAGCAGTCCGCTGCAGCACAACTGTTCCGGCAAGCACGCGGCCTTCCTGGCTGCGTGCCGGCAGATGCACTGGCCCCTCGAGAGCTATCTGCAGGCCGACCATCCCCTGCAGCAGGCGGTGGTCAAGCGGGTCGGGGAACTGCTGGGGTTGCCGGGCGCCGAACTGATCAGCGCCCGGGACGACTGCGGCGCCCCGACCCTGCAGCTGCAGCTGGCCCAGATGGCCCTGCTGTTCGCCCATCTCGGTGGCGGTGAGCAGGCCGACCTGGAGCGGCTCAGCCGGGCGATGCTCGCCCACCCCGATCTGATCGCCGGCGAAGGGGCGTTCGACACCGAAGTGATGCGCCTGGGCCATGGCCAGGTGCTGAGCAAGGGCGGGGCGGAGGGCATCCAGTGCCTGAGCCGGGTGGGCGAAGGGATGGGGGTGGCCATCAAGGTCGACGACGGGGCCCGGCGGGCCAAGCAGGCCGTGGCCCTGCACCTGCTGGAACAACTCGAATGGCTCACGCCGACCACCCTGGCGGAACTGCGACAGCGCTATCTCGCGCCCGCCGACCACCTGCGCCTGGAGGTGATCGGCGAGCTCCGTTTCGACGGCGCCCGCTCCTGAGGCGCCCTTCCCCCATCAGCCGATCCGGGGGCGGGCGCATCGGCTGATACGATCTGTTGGTGCGACGCGGGGTAGAGCAGTCTGGTAGCTCGTCGGGCTCATAACCCGAAGGTCAGGAGTTCAAATCTCCTCCCCGCCACCAACTCCAGAACCCCTCAAAGGGTTTGCATCCATCAACCCTCCAGCTTTGGCTGGGGGGTTGATGTTTTATGGGCACGAAAACCACCCCGATCCAGGCCCTGCTTCCCGTACAGGCTCAGATTCCGGATCAGGCGGCCGGCCAGCCGCCACTCCTGCATGATGCCGAGACCGGTTCGCCTGCCGATGATCGCCGCCCCATCCCTCTCCACCGGCAGCGAGACCCCCTTGGACGCTGTGGTGGTGGGGGCGGGTGCCAACGGATCGGTGGCCGCCATGGTGCTGGCCGAAGCAGGTCTGCGAGTTCTGGTCCTTGAGGCGGGGCCGGAGCTCTCCGCCCGGCGGGCCCTAGGCAGCGAGCCACTCAACAGCCTGCGCCGCCTCGCCCACCTCAGCAGCGGCCGCCAGCGCCTGCAACGGCACCATCCGGGGTTCTGGAAGCACAATCCGGAGCTGTTCGTCGACGAGCGCCAGAACCCCTACAGCACGCCCCCGGAGGCTCCCTTCCTATGGACAAGGGGGCGCCAAGTGGGCGGCAAAAGCCTCACCTGGGGGGGGATCACCCTGCGGCTGTCGGAGGCGGAATTCCAGGCGGCCCTGCGGGACGGGCACGGCCCCGCCTGGCCGATCGGCAGCACCGAACTGGAGCCCTTCTACGACCGGCTGGAAACGCTGCTGGGGGTCCATGGCCAGAGGGATGGCCTGAGCCAGCTTCCTGACGGTCAGTTCCTGCCGCCGCTGCCGTTCACGCCGGGGGAGCGGCATCTGCAGGGGGCGATCGCCAGGGACCTGGGCCTGCCGCTGATCCACTCCCGCGGCTTTCGCCTGCACAGGCCCACCCCGGCGGCCCCCTGGCCCCCCTCCAGCGCCCAGGGCCTCAGCCTGGCCCGGGCCCTGGCCACCGGTCGGGTGCAGCTGCGCAGCGGCGCGGTGGTGAGCCATCTGGAGATGGGGGCGGGGGGGCGCCGCGCCGAAGCGGTGGTGCTGGTGGAGGCGAGCAGCGGCCGGCGGGAGCGGATCGCCGCCCCCCTGATCGTGCTCTGCGCCTCGACGATCGAAACCGTGCGTCTGCTGCTGCATTCCAGCGACGCCATCCGCAGCGGTGGCCTCAGCGATCCCTCCGGCAGCCTGGGCCGCTTCCTGATGGACCACATCTCCACCAGCCGGTTCTTCTCGATCCCCGCCATCCCTGCCCCAGCCGAACCCGCCGAGCTCTCCGGTGCCGGCAGTTGCTTCATCCCCAACACGGTCAATCTCGACGCGAACAGCCAGGAGAACTTCCTGCGGGGCTACGGGATCTGGGCGGCCCTGCAGCGCTTCGATCCCCCTGCGCTCCTCAGGCGCCGCCCCGGGGAGGCGGTGGGGTTCCTGATCGGCCATGGGGAAGTGCTGGCCCGGGCAGAGAACCATGTGAGCCTCGATGGCGGCCGCACCGATGCCTGGGACCTGCCCATCCCCCACATCGACTGCCGCTGGGGCACAAACGAGCAGGCCATGGTGGCCCACATGCAGGCGCGCATGGAGGCTGTGGTGGCCTGCGCGGGAGGCCGCATCCGGCCGATCGAGGAGCTGTTCATGCTGCCCCTGCTGGAGCCCCTGATCCGCACCAGCCTGGCGGTGCGCCCCGAGGCGCCGCCGCCCGGGTACTACATCCACGAGCTGGGCGGGGCGCGCATGGCCAGCACCCCGGAGGCGGGCGTCGTCGACGCCTGGAACCGTTGCTGGGCGGCCCCCAACGTGCTGGTGACGGATGGCGCCTGCTGGCCCAGCGCCGGCTGGCAGAGCCCCACCCTGACCGAGATGGCGATCACCTGGCGCGCCTGCGCCGCCGCCGCGGACCGGATGCGGCGAAGCTGACCACGTCGGTCAGGGAGCCGTCACAGGAGGCGGAAGGTGGTGTCAATCACCACAGTCTTCCTCGCGCAGCGTGCGCACAATGGCGGGGCGACCTCCAAAGGGTCGGGCAAGGGAGAAAACCATCAGCGGGGGTTGGCACCCTCGCTTTTTTTTGTCTCAGGGTTTCAGAAAGAGTCCGTCGAGGTAGTGCTGGGAAACGACGGGCTCCTGGCAGCCGTTCTGGAACAGGAATCCAGCCAAAGCCGAGGTGATGACGCTGTATTGATCCCAGTGCGGATGGGTGTCGATGAAATCGCGCATGCCTTCGTAGAGCACCTCCGGTACCTCGGCTTCAAGACTGACGCTCGCCTCGTCGCCGACGCACCCCGGGCACTCTGGATCGATGGCCATGCTGGTCCGGGTCGGCTGGGGTCGCCCCAAGTACGCCACAGGCAAGGCCCAGCGTCAAAAACGCCTTCAGGGGCGAAACCATGGGGCCGGGTTGATGAGACTCGTTGCCCCAACTGGGCTATGGCCGAGGTGTCCCGCAACATGCCCGCCGCCGATGGCTGCTGGCGAAGGCTGTCAAGGCTGTTCCGAGCAATCACTCACTTTCCCCAGCCCCCGCGTCCCAGGCCAGCCGGAACAGCCCTGTCTGTGGAAAAAGCCCCGTGAAACGGGGGAAAACGGCATCCCTGTGGGGGAAAACCCCGAACCATCGGAAACATTGATCAGATAAGAGTCTCTCCAGACTCATCGCTGGTTGAGACCGGCGAGGCCAGCGGACCCTGACGTGGACAATCAGTCGGTCGTGCGCCGCAGGGTGAGGGGACCCAGGGGATGGTCGGCGTGGGGATAGATCGGATGGTGGTGATGGCCCCCCTTGGCCTGGTCATGCTCTGGGGCCGAGCCACCGACCGGCAGGGGCACCCCATCGGGCTGGCAGGCGCCGGTGCACTCCCGCTCGCAGAGGGTGCAGCTCTCCACCAGACCTTCGACGTGGTGATGGTGGCTGTGCTGGGGCGCCCCCACTTCACGCTCGAAGCCCAGGACCTGGGCGCGGTACTTGCACAGGGAGCAGTTCATGTTGGCGTCTCCCCCCAGCACTTCAGCGACCCGCTCCCGGAAGGTGTCGAGCACCAGCGGATGGTCACCGAGGTAGCCGGCCTGGACCATCTCCAGCTCGGGATGGTCGGCGGCGACCCGTTCGCTGTGCTGCCGGATCCGGCTCACCAGCACCCCGGAGAAGAGGAAATAGGGGAAAACGACGATGCGCCGGTAGCCGAGCTTGACCGCCTGGCGCAGGCCCGGCTCCACCAGGGGGAAGGTGACACCGGAATACAGCGTTTCCCCCCAGCCGAAGCCAAAGCCTTCCACCAGCATCCGGGTCACCTTGGCCACGTTGGAGTTGGCATCCGGGTCGGAGGAGCCGCGGCCTACCACCGCCAGCAGGGTCTCGTGCAGCGGAACGGGGCTGCGACCCTCCGCGAGGGCCGCGGCATCGGCGGCCTCGAGGCTGGCGCGAATGCGGGCGGCGGCGGCCTGGATCATCTTGAGATCCACCCCCAGCTCGCGGCCGTAGTCGATGCGCAGCCCCGTCTCGGCGGCATAGGTGTTGAGCACCGAGGGGATGTCGTTCTTGGCATGGCCGGCGGCGAACAGCATCGCCGGCACCGCCAGCACATGGCGCACGCCTCGCCGGCGCAGGGCGTCCAGGCCGTCGCGCAGGATCGGCCGGGCGAACTCCAGGTAGCCGTGGTCGACGGGCACCGGATCGAGGTGGTGCTGCAGCTGGTGGGCCAGGGAGGCGAATTCGGCCACCGCCAGACGGTTGCGACTGCCATGGCCGCAGACCAGCACACCGATCGGGCCATGGGGTCCCGCCAGGGCGCCGTCTCGCTCAGGGGCGGTGATCATGAACATCTGCACGTGGATTGACCCTATTCCCGCGGCTGGGACAAAGCGGGAAGCCGTCAGGATGGGGGCCAGCCACCGGCACCCATGAGCCTGCACCTTCCCCCCTACCGGCCTTTGCCCCCACCGGGCCCCAGGGCGGAGCTGCTCACCGTGGCCATCGCCGACCTCCAGCCCACCCAGATGTGCGTCGGCCTGGCGGAGGTGCGCAGTCGCCAGCAGGACTTCTCCCAGGAAACGGCCGAGCAACGGTTGCGCTACCTGCGCGGCAAGCCCGTGCCCCTGGTGCGCGGTGGGGCTGGCGAGCTCTGGATGGTCGACCGTCACCATCGCCTGCGGGGCCTGATCGAAATCGATCCGGCCGCCCTGGCCTATGGCTATCTGGTGCTGGACTTGCCTGGACACCCACCCAAGGCAGTGCTGGCCGAACTGCAGGAGCGGGGATGGCTGTACCTCTATGACGGCCGCGGCCATGGCCCCCTGGCGCCGGCGGCCCTGCCGCAGCGGCTGCCGGATCTCCAGGACGATCCCTACCGCTCCCTGGTGTGGCGACTCAAGAAGGAGGGAATGATCGATCCGGCCCCCCTGATCCCCTTCCACGAGTTCCGCTGGGGAGCCTGGCTGCGCAGCCGGCCCCTGCCCCCCTTCAGCTCCAGCAATCTGGCCCCGGCCCTGGCCGCCGCCCGTTCCCTGGTGCGCTCCGGATCCGCCTCCCACCTGGCCGGCTGGAAGGGCTGAACCCCCTTCTGAGCAGGCCTCAGTCGGGCCTGTTGCGGGGCGGTTCGCCATCGCCCGCCAGCAGCAGCCGTTCCCAGCGATCGAAGCGCTGGGCCAGAAGCAAAGCAGCTCCGGCCAGCAGCAGCCCCACGACCAGCGCCTGGGGGGTCTGCCACCAGGCGATCGCCAGCAGGGCCAGCCAGGGAATCGCCTGCAGCAGCGGCCGCCAGCGGCGCAACCCCCGCCGGGCGCCACGGCAGGCGGCGCAGTGCTCCCCGTGGCTAACCCAGCGGTCCATCAGCGCCGTCTGGTCGAGGCGGGGTGGCAGGGGCTGGCCGGGGAACGGGTCGCCATTGTGGCCGTTGACCCAGTCGTGCAGGGCCTTGACGTAGACGTCGGCGCTGCTGGCCAGGAAGAACGCCCGCTCGGCCCCATCGCTGCGGCCCCGCTGCTCCAGCACCCGCTCCTGCCAGTGCAGGAACACCTGGTCGTCCTCCAGCACGGTGTGGTTGGCGATGTGCTGCAGCCACAGGGGGCGTAGCCCCAGCAGCAGGGGGGGCAGCTTGGATTCGAACTGAAACGGGAAACGGGCGAACAGGCGACATTCGCCACGGCGGATCGGCGTGGCGTAGACCACCGTGAGGATGCGGGCGAAGCCCGGCGCCGTCAGCTCGTGCCACATCAGGCCGGGGGCAGCGAAGGTGGTGGACTGGCTGCCGAGCGTGCCCTTGCGGGGCCCTTCCTGCCACAGGGCCGTGAAACCCTCCGGACCGGCACTGGTGAGGCAGGCCACCACCGGGGCAGCGTTCTCCCGCTTGCCCACGGTGCGGTGGTGGGTGAAGGGCACATGGCTCACATCAAGCACGTTCTCCAGCAGGGTGAGGGCATCCATGGGCAGATCCCGGAACGTGTCCTGCACGAACCAGCCCGGCTCCTCCAGCACCGGCACCAGGGGCAGGGGCACCGCTGCGGCTGCGGCCGCCTCACCGACAAACACGAACAGCAGGCCCTGGCCCTCGGCGGTGGCATAGGCCCGGCAGCTGGATCGCACGGCGCTGGGGGTGGCCCCCGCCTCGACCTGGGGGATGGCGGTGCAGTGGCCATCGCCGGCGAACGTCCAACCGTGGTAAGGGCACTCCAGCTCGCCGGCCCCATTGAGGCGCCCCTGGCTGAGGGGGACCAGGCGGTGGGGGCAGACATCGGCAAAGGCACGCCAGCTCTGGCCCGCGTGATCCCACCAGAGCACGAGGTCCTGCTCCAGGAGCGTGAAGGCGGTGGGCCTGCTGCGGTCGAGGTCCCGCAGATAGGCCACCGGATACCAGTGCTGGTGCCAGGCGGTGCTCGTCATGGGTCCGATTCTGCTGGGGGGCTGGCACGGATGCGGGCCCGTTACAAGACGCCGCCAGGGCCGCTGCCAGCGGCGGCGGCGCTCCTAGGACGTCTTGGAAGACACTCCTGCCACCCCTTCCCAAACCCGTGGGCACCTTCCTGGCCGGCAATCCCCTGGCGATCTTCGCCCTGCTGCTGGTGCTCAGCGTGGTGGTGCCGCCCCTGGTGCGGCCCCTGCGGCTGCCGGACCTGGTGGGACTGCTGCTGGCCGGGGTGGCGATCGGTCCCCATGGCCTCGCCTGGCTCGTCTCCAGCAACGAGACGGTGCGGCTGCTTTCGGACGTGGGGGTGATCTATCTGCTGTTCATCGCCGGGCTGGAGATCGACCTGGGGGAGTTCCAGCGGATCCGGGCCCGTTCCTTCCGCTTTGGCCTGCTCACCTTCACCCTGCCGATGCTGGCGGGAACGGTGCTGGGATTCGCCTACGGCTACCCAGTCGTCAGCGCTGTTCTGATCGGCTCGATCCTCGCCTCCCACACCCCCCTGGGGTACCCGATCGTGCGCAGCTTCGGCGCCATGCGGGAGGAGTGCGTCACGGTGGCGATCGGCGGCACGATCTTCACCGACATCGCCGCCCTGGTGCTGCTGGCCCTCTGCGTCAGCCTGGGGCAGGGCCAGCTGAGCGCACCGGGGGTGGTCACCCTGCTGCTCAAGGTGGCCCTCTACGCCGCCGCTGTGATGCTGCTGATCCGGCAGCTGGGCCGCGGCCTGATCCGCCGCAGCGTTGATGGCGACAGCCGGTTGTTCGTGGCGGTGCTGCTGGCCCTGTTCCTGGCGGCGGTGGGGGCGGAGCTGGCCGGCGTGGAGAAGATCGTCGGCGCCTTCCTGGCCGGCTTGGCCGTGAACGGGGTGTTGCCGGAGGGCCGGGTCAAGGAGCAGGTGGTGGTCGTGGGGGCGAGCCTGTTCATCCCGCTGTTCTTCATCGACCTCGGTCTGCTGCTTGACGTGCCGGTGTTCCTCAGCACAATGACGGGCTCGGTTTTCGCCATCGCCCTGATCCTGACGCTGATCACCAGCAAGGGGTTGGCCTCCTGGTGGTCGGGTCTGCTCTACCGCTACGACGGGCCCCAGATGCTGACCCTGTGGTCGCTCTCGCTCCCCCAGGTGGCGGCCACCCTGGCGGCCACCTATGTGGGCTTCCGCCAGGGCTTGCTGGATGAGCGGATGCTCAACAGCGTCCTGGCCCTGATGGTGGTGACCGCCACCCTGGGGCCGATCCTCACCTCGGTGGCGATGACCCGCATGGCCAACCGCCGGTCGCGGGACCTCAGCCTGCAGGAGAGTGGTCAGCTGGCCCTGGTGCGACGGGCCCTGCGGGTGCTGGTGCCGATCAGCGAGGCCCGCAGCGAGGAACCCCTGCTCGTGCTGGCCGGGCGGCTGATCGACGGGGACGCAGGCCGCCAAGGCACGGTGCTGCCCCTCTCGGTGGTGTCGCCGCGCCAGGCCGAAGCCGGCCGCGGCGCCCAGGCGGTGGTGCACCGGGCCCTGGCCGAGGGGCGCCAGCTGCTGGAGCGTGCTGATGCCTTCACCGCGGCGGCGGGGGTGCCCAGCCGCTCGCTGCTGCGGGTCGACAACGACATCCCCGGCGGCATCGCCCGCACCGCCCTTGAACAGGGGGCCGATCTGGTCCTCGTGGGCGTGGCGGCAGCACCGCGCCTTGGGCGCTGGCTGTTCGGGGATCTGGTGGCCGCCATCTGCCGTCAGGCCCACTGCCCGGTGGTGATGGCCCGGCTGCGGGACGACCCGGCCAGCTTCCGCCGGCTGCTCGTCCCCGTGAAGGACCTCTCCGCCGGCGCCCTGGAGCAGTACCAGCTGGCGGAGCGGCTGCTCAGCGCCTGCCCCCCCGGGGAGGGTGCCGCCATCACCCTGCTGCACATCCACGAGCCCTGGCTGCCCCAGGCGGAACGCCTGCAGCTGGCCCGCCAGCTGCAGGCGTGGGTTCCCTCCCCCTCCAGGGGCGGTGGGGGCGTGCCGGTCACGGTGGAGCTTCTGGCCCACCAGAACGTGGCCGAGGCGATCGAGCGCAGCAGCGAAAGCCACGATCTTGTGATCCTGCGCTCCCTGCGGCGCCTAGTGGAGGGTCTGCCGATTCCCGCCAGTGACCAGGCCACCAGCCTGCTGCGGCGCCTGCGCTGCTCGGCCCTGGTGATCAGTGATCCACTCCACTGATCCACTGCGCTGATCCAGGGCCTTGACTAGACAGAGGGGAGACCCGCAGCTCCCATGTCCTACAGCCATCTTCTGGTGCCCAGCGACGGCTCCGAGCTCTCACTGGCGGCTGTGCGCCACGCCGTGGCCCTGGCAGCCGCCCTCGGGGCCCAGATCACGTTCTTCCATGCCCAGGCCAGTGTGCCGGTGCAGGTGGTGGGACTCGGCGAGATGCTCGACGCCACCACCATGGAGGCCCTGATGAACGCCAGCCGCAAGGATGGGGATCGGATCCTGGAGGAGTCGCTGGTGCTGGCGAAGCAGGCCGGCGTCAACGCCACGGCCGAGCGTGTGCTGAGCGACCTGCCCCACCAGGCCATCGTCGAGGCCGCCACCCGGCTGGGGTGTGACCTGATCCTGATGGCCTCCCACGGCCGCCGCGGCCTGGTGGGCATGCTGATCGGCAGCGAAACCCAGCGGGTGCTGGTCCAGTCCCCCTGTCCGGTCCTGGTGATTCGATGACGGCGTACCCCTCCGGCGGGGGCGGTACCGCCACGGATCGGGCCTACGACATCCTGCGCTCCCAGCACCAGCCGCTGGCGGCCCTGTTCTCCCCCCGCAGCGTGGCCGTGATCGGGGCCTCCGACCGGCCGGGCAGCGTCGGGCACGGGGTGCTCTGGAACCTGATCAGCCATCCCTTCGGGGGCACCGTCTACCCCGTCAACCCCAAACGCCGCAGTGTGCTGGGAATCCGCGCCCACGCCTCGGTGGCAGAGGTGCCCGAGCCCGTGGACCTGGCCGTGATCGCCACCCCCGCCGCCACGGTGCCGGCACTGATCGAGGCGTGCGCAGCGGCCGGGGTGAAGGGCGTGATCGTGCTGTCAGCAGGCTTCCGGGAGATCGGCGCCGCCGGCATCGCCCTCGAGGCCCGCATCCGCGATGGCCTGCGCCGCACCGGCATGCGGCTGGTGGGCCCCAATTGCCTGGGGCTGATGAATCCCCGCACCGGCCTCAACGCCACCTTCGCCGGCGCCATGGCCCGCCCCGGCCATGTGGGCTTCCTGAGCCAGTCGGGGGCGATCTGCACCGCCGTCCTCGACTGGAGCCTGCAGGAGAACGTGGGCTTCAGCGCCTTCGTCTCGATGGGCTCGATGCTGGATGTCGACTGGGGGGATCTGATCACCTACCTGGGGGACGACCCGGAGACCCACAGCATCGTCATCTACATGGAATCGATCGGGGATCCCCGCTCGTTCCTCTCGGCGGCGCGGGAGGTGGCCCTCACCAAGCCGATCGTGGTGATCAAGGCCGGCCGCACGGCCGAGGCGGCCCAGGCGGCGGCCTCCCACACCGGGGCCCTGGCCGGCAGTGACGCCGTCCTGGATGCCGCCTTCCGGCGCTGTGGCGTGCTGCGGGTGGACAGCATCGTCGACCTCTTCAACCTGGCCGAGGTGCTGGCCAAGCAACGCCGCCGGCCCCTGGGGCCGCGGCTGACGATCCTCACCAACGCCGGAGGGCCGGGCGTGATCGCCACCGATGCCCTGGTGCGCCACGGCGGCCAGCTGGCCACCCTCCCGGCGGCCACCCTGGCGGACCTCGAGGCCGTGCTGCCGCAGCACTGGAGTCGGGCCAACCCCATCGACATCCTGGGGGACGCGGATCCGGACCGCTACGAGCGGGCCATCCGCCTGGCCCTTGCCAACCCCGACAGTGACGGGCTGTTGGTGGTGCTCACCCCCCAGGCCATGACCGACCCCACCAGCACCGCCGAACGGCTGGTGGCCCTGGCGGCGACCACCACCAAGCCGCTGCTGGCCAGCTGGATGGGCGGCCAGGACGTGGAGGATGGGGAACGCCTGCTGAATGCCGCCGGCATCGCCACCAACCGCTACCCGGATGCGGCGGTGCAGTTGTTCGATGTCCTGTGGCGCTACAGCGACAACCTGCGCGCCCTCTACGAAACCCCGGCCCTGGTGCCCGAGACCGAAGCGACCGGAGCCGGCGAGCCCCACGCCGATCGCCAACGGGTGGAAGCGCTGCTGGAAGGGGTGCTGGCCCAGGGACGCACCCTGCTGAACGAATGGGAAGCCAAACAGGTGCTGGAGGCCTATGGCATTCCCACGGTCCCCACCCACATGGCCACCAGTGCCGAGGCGGCGGCGGCGGCGGCCGACGCCATGGGCTACCCGGTGGTGATCAAGCTGCTCTCCGCCGAGCTCACCCACAAGAGCGACGTCGGTGGCGTGCAACTGAACCTGCGCGACGGCGCCGGGGTGGCCCAGGCCTTCGACGCCATGCAGGAGTCCATCGTGGCGCTGCATGGGGAGAGCGCCTTCGGCGGGGTGACCGTGCAGCCGATGCTGGAGCTGACGGGGGCCTACGAGCTGATCGTCGGCAGCAGCATCGACCCCCAGTTCGGCCCGGTGATCCTGTTCGGCACCGGGGGCCTGCTGGTGGAGGTGTTCCGCGACAGCGCCGTGGCCCTGCCGCCGCTTAACACCACCCTGGCCCGGCGGCTGATGGAGCGCACCCGCATCTATGCGGCACTGCAGGGGGTGCGTGGCCGGCCACCGGTGGATCTGGCGGCACTCGAGCGACTGCTGGTGCGTCTCAGCCGGCTGGTGCTGGAGCACCCGGCCATCCTCGAACTGGACATCAACCCCCTAAGGGTGGCACCTGGGATCGGCAAGGGATCCATGGTGGCCCTGGATGCCCGGGTGCTGCTGCAGCCATCCTCCGGGGCCACCTGCTTCACCCCCAGGCCTGCGATCCGGCCCTATCCGAGCGAGTACGTGCGCCCCTGGCACCTGCCCGACGGATCACCGGTGACGCTGCGGCCGATCCGGCCGGAGGACGAACCCCTGCTGGTGGCCTTCCACCGCACCCTCTCGGAGCAGAGCGTCTACTTCCGCTATTTCCATCTGATGACCCTGGGCCACCGCATCGCCCACGAACGGCTGACTCGGATCTGCTTCACCGACTACGACAGGGAGATGGCCCTGGTGGTGGAACGCCCGGGGCTGAACGGCGCCGCGGCTGAGGTGCTGGGGGTGGGCCGGCTCAGCCGGATCCACGACGACAACGCCGCCGAATTCGCCATGCTGATCGCCGATCCCTGGCAACGGCAGGGGTTGGGCACCGCCTTGCTGGGACTGCTGATCGCGATTGGGCGCGCCGAGGGGCTTGAGCGCATCTGCGCCGAGATCCTGCACGAGAACAGGGGCATGCAGCACGTCTGCCAGAAGCTGGGCTTCCGGCTCAGGCCCACGGCCGAGTGCGTGCGTGCTGAGATCAGCCTGCTTGATCCTGCAGCTGCCAGGCCCGCAGCAGATCCACCTGGGTGACGCGGAAGCCCAGCCGGCGGGCGGCCAGCACCAGTTCCGCTCTGGAGCGGCAATGGCGCAGGCTGCGGCAGATCACCTGGTCCGCTTCAGCCTCATCAACAAGGCGCTCCAGTTCACTCCAGCTCATCGGGTCCTCCCACCCTCTTCTCCACGCTGCCAAGGGCAGGGCGTTCTGACCAGGGGCCGACAACAAGCGATGCAGAGGGCGGGGCTCCAGGCGAGTCGCATCTTGTCGGACATCGCCGGGGACCCGTTCATGGATCGGTCACATGACTTCGCTTGATTGATGTCATCCCCACCTCAGGGGTCGCTCCTCACAACGCGAACCACCATGAACACCATCCTTCGTCAGGGTTCCCGCCGCCTCGCGGGCCTGCTGGGCACCACCGGCGCCCTGGCCCTGCTCGCCACCCCGCTGGAGGCCTTGGCCGGTCCCTGGGGCCAGGCCGGCGTTCCCCGCCAGGTCGACAGCCGCCGTGTTCCCTACCCCGTGCCCACCCTGCCCAGCCCCTCCTCCTATGGGGATGGCTACGGCGGCGGCTACCGGGCCGACTACGACCTCGACCGCTACCGGGCCAACCTGCCGGTGGCCCCCGACTTCGTCCAGGCCCAGACGGCCCAGCGCTGCAACGTGGGCCGGCTGGTGGGCGGCATCATCGGCGGCGGCCTGGGCTACGCCGCCTCCCGCCAGGACGGCCGCACCTGGGCCGTGCCGCTCGGGGCCCTGCTGGGCCAGCAGATGGGTTGCAGCATCGGCGCCCAGCGTGCTCCCCTGCCCTGGTGAACCCCCGGCTCAGGAAGCGGTCCCGAAGGCCACCTGACAGGCGGCATTGAGGAGCTCCGCTTCCTGGGCGCTGCCAGGCGGCTGGCTGTTCAACAATCCCGACTGACAGTCGGCCGAGAGTTGATACACGCTGCCGTTGGCACTGACATCAAAGGCCACCGTGGCGGTGCCGGTCGGCTGAACGGTGCCGAACAGCAGCTGGTACTGGGTGTTGGGCACCACGATCACCGTCTGGCTGCTGGCCACCGCCGCATCCACCGCACTGTTGATGATCGCGGCCGTTGCCAGGGCGCCCACCCCCCAGGCGGCGGCGCTGGCCCCCCACCATCCCCAGGACGGGGTGGCCCAGCCGCCGTACCAGCCGTGGTTCCAAGGCCTGGCGACGCCCCAGCCCGGACGGGCCCAGCCCGGCCTGACACCGAAGGCATTGACGTTGGCGGTCCGGTTCCAGTTGCGGTTGACGTTGACGTTCCGCGTGAGATTGGCGTTGACGTTTCGATTGAGACTGGCGTTGCGGTTGATGGTTCCGGCCCCGCCGACCCCACCGGGACGGTTCAGTCCTGGGGTTCCCACCCCACCAGGACGGTTGAATCCGGGTGTTCCAACGCCGCCGGTACGGTTGGCGCCGATGGAGCCAGCCCCGCCGGGTCGGGCAACGGGTCGCGCCATGGAGGGACGACCCATCCCACCGACGGCACCGCCGCTCCAGCCACCACTGGGCCTCGCCGCGCCACGGTTGAGGCCTCCGGCACCACCGGATCCCTGGAAACCACTGTGGGCCCTGGCGCCACCACCGGCCCGCGCCCCGCCACCAGCAGCCCTGCCGGCGCCGCCGCTTCGACCAGCACCACCGGCTCTGGCACCGCCACCACCGCCTCCCCGTCCACCACCGCCGCCGCGAGCGATCAGCTGCGGGGTGAGCGAGGAAGAAGACGTCTCCAGGGCCAGGGCAGCCCCGACCGGGGAGGCGATCACACCGGCCATCAACAGAGCGATTCCAGGGAATGTTTTCATTTCAGGAGCAGCGCGCAGGCGTCGTCGTAGCAACTGGCATCCACCCGGCCGTCCTGGCCGAAATGGACCATCACCAGATCGCGCCCCTGAAGGCGGGTATTGGAGCGATCCTCCCTGACGCTGTTGAGATAGTTGGGGTTGACCACACACAGGTCCTTGCCGTTGAAGCAGACCGTGTTGGTGGAGAAGCGGGCCGAGGCACCGCGCAGGGGCTGCCAGTTCCTGGTGTCGTGGGCCCAGATCGCCATCGTCACCGGTTCGGCGGTGATGCGGACCGTTTCGACGCTGTTGCCGATGCGGTGGCGATAGAGGGTGGCCGCGCCCGTATCCACAGCTTCCACGCTGCAGGGCACAGGAGCCGCGCCCTGCAAGGCGCACTGGGTGGAAAGGCGATAGATCACCCTGGCGTTGGGATCCTGCTGGGCCGCGCTCGCCTCCGCAGGGGCCAGCAGAGGGCTAACGATCAGGGCAGCCAGCAGGCCTCCCCCCAGGGAAATCAGGCGCTGAGGCCATCGGCCTGTGGTGTGTCCACTGGGGAGCAGGGGATTCCGGCGCAGGAGCATGGGACGACAGGGCAGCGGGGGCCACCGAGGGGTAGGTAGCAATGAAAACATCGTGGCCATGACCCAGCTGCGCTGGCAACATCCGGATAGTGCAAGTTTTCTGCTCCGTCCCACGGCGGCGCCGGCCTGGAGGGCAGCGATGGCCTCCACCGACAGGGTTCCCGCGTGCTCCCCAGGAGGGGCCTGGTTAGATTGCAGATCGCTACAAACACATCATCGATGGCCGTTCTCAACCGCTGCGCCATCGCGGTGGCGCCCCGGCAGCCGATGGTGGACTGGACCCGGCCCTTCTGGACCCGCGAGGACATGGAAGGACTAGGAGAAGACCACAGCCTCTATCTGATCCCCACCTACGACAGCGACGTGGAAGCCCAGGACCGGCTGCTGGACAGCTATGGCCAGATTTTCGCTTCCGAACTCGAACTCTGGTGCCGCGACCGCAGCCGTTGGCCCCACCCCCGCAGCCTTGAACTGTTCGAGGCCTGGTTCTCGGTCCGCTTCTACCCCCTCGTCGAGGACCTGGACGGCGAGCCGCTGCACACGTACGTCATTGATGACGACTTGCAGGACGCCCTGCGCGAGGCCCTGGGCTGAATCATGTTCTTCCGCATTCACCACCGGCTCAGCTACACCTACGCACGGCCCGTTTTCCTGGAGCCCATGACCCTGCGGCTGACCCCCCGTCAGGACGGCAGCCAGAGGATCCTGGAGCACCATCTGCGGCTGGTGGATCCCGCCGCTGGCCTCACGCGTGTGCTGGAGCCGGATGGCACCGACGCCATGGTGGCCTGGTTCCAGCAGGAGCGGGACCAGCTGACAATCGAGGTGGACATGCTGCTGGAGACCCTGCGCAGCAATCCCTACGACTGGATCATTACCCACAAGGAGGCCCAACACCTGCCGGTGGACTACCCGGAGGCGGAGGCCTGCTCCCTGGCGGGCTGCCGGCATGGCCAGATCGATCCGGCCGTCCGTGCCTGGGCCCAGGCCATCGCCGACAAGGTCGAGGGATCGGCCACCGCGTTCCTCGGTGCCCTTGCCGATGAGATCCACCATGGCTTCCACCATGTGGGCCGGCTGGACGGGGAGCCCATCGCAGCGGCGGACACCCTCGCGACGCTCACCGGAGCCTGCCGGGACACGGCCGTGCTGTACATCGCGGCCTGTCGCAGCCAGGGCCTGGCGGCGCGGTTCGTCAGCGGCTACTCGATGCACCATCCCCCTGAGGTGAGCGAGCATGAGCTGCACGCCTGGGCGGAGGTATATCTGCCAGGGGGGGGCTGGAGGGGCTTCGATCCCAGCCTGGGTCTGGCGGTGGCCGATGGCCATGTGGTCCTGGCCGCAGCACCGGATCACCATCTGGCGGCGCCGGTCAGCGGACGTTATCGGGGAACCGGCGTGGGCTCCAGCCTGGCCTACCTGATCCGGCTGCAGGCCGCCTCCAGCCGCGAGGAACTGGAGGGAACGGCTCAGCCGATGGTCTCGAGCTGAAGCCAGCACCCCGCCGGGGCCAGCTTCTCAACGATCACCGGTGCCTGGTGCGTCAGGGCCAGGTTCTGGGCATAGCGTTCGGCCTCGTCACGGTGGTCGAAGAGGGGGCCGTGAACCTCGTTGGGAACGGTGGTCTCGTTCTGGTCGGCGGGTCGGACCCGGTAGCGGCCACGAGGGCTGGGTTCACTCATGGCACCAATCTGCCCCCCACGTTGCGCAAGTCGCCCCAGCAGCAGAGTGTCTTCCAATCCGTGGCCAACTCCCCACAGGACAGGAACACCCGAACCACGATCGGCCATAAAAAAAACCGCCCCGGAACATCCGGGGCGGTTGGAGAGGAGAAGGGACCTCTGGGGAGAGCCGGCGACTCAGTAACGGCTGCGGCCGCCACCACCGCCGCCATAGCCGCCGCCGCCACCGCCACCGCCGTAGCCGCCACCGCCGCCGGAGCGACCACCGCCGCCACCGCCACCACCACCGCCGGTGCGGGGCTCGGCCTTGTTGACGCGGATGCTGCGACCCATCCACTCCACATCCTGGAGGTCGTCGATGGCCTTGGTCTCGTCGGCGTCGTTCGTCATTTCAACGAAAGCGAAACCCCTCTTGCGGCCGGTGTCGCGATCAAGAGGAAGGGTGCATTGGCGAAGTTCGCCGTACTGGGCGAACAGATTTTTGACATCTTCCACTTCGGCGTCGAAGGAAAGATTTCCGATGTAAATGGTCATGAACCTGAAAAAACTATGAACCGATCCTTCGACAGCCCTTTTAGAAAGTGATGAGCTCGCTTGAGAGAAATCTTAGAATCTCTCCCACCTTACAGCCTCCATGGGCCCAGTTCGGCCGGTCGCCAGGTAAGGATGACCGACCGGGGAACTGCAGCAGCAACGCAGCTCATCCGCAGGCCTCATGAAGGGCGAAGCTCGCTGGAGGCTATGGCCCCGTGCCAGCGTCAATCACCAAGCGGAGCATGACGAGACGGCCCTTCGAGGGTTTCGGAAAAGGCAACGAAACCGAAACGGGAGCCGGAAGTGAACATGACCATTTGGGCATGACTTCACCGGTCTTCACAGTGACCCTGCCGATCACTCGACTCGACTTCTCAAGGGCAAAGCTCCAAAACGGGTGGCCTTGCAGCCCCCATCTCGGCTCCACTCACATGCGAGACATGGCCACGATCTTGCTGAGCTTGTCCTTGTCGAGTCCCTCAAGTTCGTCCACTTGGAGCAATCCGTCCTTCACCAGACTGGCGAACACGAACAAGAGTCCGGCAAGACGAAAGTCAAAGCGACCTTCGATTTCATGGCGTTGAATACTGAGGAAATCATGAAGTTTCCAGCATTCCTCCACGCAGTCCATGCGACTGGCATGGGCCTGGGCGGCCCGGATGATACCGAGGGCCGCTCGGGAATGGGCCTTGTCAAAAGCGCAACGCGCCACTTCCTGTTCCTGTTCTGTCCACTGCAAAACCGCTGTCACCATGGATCCCGACGTCTGTTTTTTGACCTTAACGCGCGAGCCTGAGCTGCCGCGAGCCATTCCCCTGCCCGTGATCAAGGGAAACGCGGCGCCTCAACTCCGGCAGGCGAAACCATGGCACAGCCGGGTAGGCATGATGCTCCCAGTGGTAACCGAAGTGATAACAAGCCAGTAAGGAGAGAAAGTGGGAGTAACCCAGACTTTGCACGGCATGGCTGCTGACAGGGAGCGCTGCTTGGCTGCGGTGGGGAAGGTACGTGCCGAAGAGAAACAGCTGCAACGAGCTGAGCACCAGCGGCACCATCCAGAACGCGACCACATTCACCGCCCGCGGGGGGTCCAGCAGCACCAACAGGGCTGCTGCACTGATCCAGGTGACCAGGAGCAGGCCCAGCTGGTTCCAGGAGAGATAGTTCCCCATGAAACGCACATACCAGCGCAGGGCGCCATCACCGCTGTCCAGCCGGAAATCGGGATCCCTGGCGCTGCCAGGGGAACGGTGGTGGCGTAAGTGGTGGCGACGGCAGCGGCCAAAGGGCAGGCCGGCGTAGAGCAGCAGGGCCAGACGGCCCAGACCGTCGTTGAGGGCTGGACGCCCGGGGACCAGGGTGCGGTGCATGGCATCGTGACCCAGGATGAACAGGCCCGTCTGCAGAAACGTGCGCACCGCGATAGCCAGCAGAATGGCCGCTGGGGACCAGGGGGCCGAATGGGCCAGCAGCAAACCGATGAGGCTGGCCAACCAGCCCCAGAAGATCACCATGCCAAGCCAAAACCCCCGGCCCTTTTGGGCAGGGGGAACGGAGGAGACCATGGCCTCCACCGTGGCGGGATCAGGATGAATTGGAAGGCTCTTCAGCGTGCGAATTTGAGCAGTTCGGCCGGGGAAGCCAGCAGATCGATCGCCACGAAGTAGATCTTGTTGTCGGGATCCAGCAGGAAGCGCCAGGCCACATTCATGCCAACGCCAGCACCGAACCAGGGGGTCTGGACTTTCCCGGTGACCTTGATCTGGGTGAAGCCGCCATCAGAAGGCTCGCTCACGCCACTTTCGGGGAGAAGTTTGAGATTCTGGCAATCTTCGCGGAAGAAGCGCAGCACGGCATCGGTACCGACGATCGGTCGTTGGAACGGGGGCTGCAGGGCGCCATCGGCAAGGAACAGCTTGATCAGCTGGTCGAAATCGTTGGCATTGAGCAGATCCATGTAGGACTGGATCGTGGGGTTGTCGATTCCAGCGATCGACACCCTGGTGCGTTGCTCGGGAGCCGTGGGCAGAACGATCGGCTCAGCAATGCGATCGACAGCGTCCACCTTGCTGGGGTCGAAGCCCATGTCAACGACGAAGTTGCGCAGAACGGTGATCTGCTGACCGGCATCGACTCCCTTGAGCGAGGACAGCACCGAGGCGGCGTTGGCCGACAGCTGATAGCCCTCAGGGATGGGGGCAACGAGTCCTTCCTCCATCCACTCGCCGAGGCGATACCAGAAGCCAAGTTTGATGTTGACCGACCAGATGGCGTAGGTGCGGCAGATGTCGGTGTCGGCCCTGTTGGCCAGATCCACCATCACCTGGCTCTGCTCGGCGAAGGTCATGGCCTTGATCCGGCTGAGCACCGGCTCGGCGAACTGCATCCGGGCGGCGCCGGGGGCTGCGATGGTGATGGTCTTGCCCATCTCGAGATAGGCGAACCAGATCAGCGCCAGCTGGTCCTCCGCGTTCAGCAGAGCAAAGCGGGCGGTGAGGGCGGGCACCACGTCGGCGGAAAGGGTGTCCGGAAAGATCTGGGACGCCTTTTCGAGCGTGAACATGACAGGAAAGCTCCGGAGGTCAATAAATCTTTACAAATCCTAATACACGGTGGTCCTGTGTTGCCGCTGGGACCACCTGACACCAAGGAAAGCACGATTCCGTGTCCACCATCACAGCGAGCAACAAGCGGATAACCCTGCAGGGATTCGGGAAAGGTCCCTGGAGGTGGAGGCCCCCAGGGACCCTCGATCACTGCGCTGCGGTACTCAGCATCAAGGCCGCGGTCCACAGCACTAGGCCGGTGAGGGCAAAGCCACCAGCGGTGACTAGCCCTTGCCAGATCTTGCGCGCCAGGGGCGAGGGCTGCTCGCCGAGCCAGGCGGGACGAGGGGTGCCCGGCGACCAGGGGCTGGCACCACGGGGCGCCCTGCTGGCGATCACGTCGCGCCAGCGGCAATCATAGCGGGGAGCTTGTTGGTTGAAGGGACGCTCTCCCTGGGCCCGGCCTGGCAACACCCTGGAGCGCTGGTAGGGCACCGTGTCGTAACCGAAAGCCTCGAGATACTCAGCCGAGTCCAGCAAGGCATCCACCAGGGTGACGAGACCATACTGGGCGATCAGGATCGAATAGCTGATGCGTTCCTGATCGCCATAGACAGGACGCCCCAGAACCCTGCCAACCAGTTGCTCCACCAGACGATAGTTGCTGTTGCAGTCATAGAAACCCTCACGGAATCGCCTGGAAAGCAGCAGCCCGCGGATGAACTCCCTCATGGTGATCTGTCCGCTGCGGAGCTGGGATTCCAGCACCACTTCGCGATCCACTTTGAAGGCATGAAAGAAGATCTGGCGGTAGGCCTGCTCGATCTGGATGTCCAAGCCGAGCCGATCCCCGGCGGCTTTGCCGGTCTCCAAGCTGGCAACGGCCTGGCGGGGTGATTCCTCGCTGGCGATCGCGTAACTCGGAACCCTGGCGTTGAGGCTTGAGGGTCGGGCGGCGAGCAGGGGAAGGGCCATGAAGGACTTCAGGGGAGAATGACCAGGAAAGATACCGAAGATCAAAAGTGGGCTTGGACCGGCGGCCCGTTCCCTCACACAGCTTCACTTTTCTGGCCTGCCCCTGCTGCCCCCTGCGGAGCCCGGGGCAGCAGGGGAGCAGGAAGCTCGGAGGTCTCACACTCCATTCTGAGCACCCGCTCGAGGGTCTGATTGCGGTAAGTCCGCAGACAGTACTTACACCCCCCGGTGGTCTGGAGATGGCGCTCGGGTGTGATCACCACCTCCCTGACAGGATGCTCGACACAACGAATCTTGATCGGCGTGCGATAACTTTTGTAGGTCATCTGGGAATAGTCGTATCTGGCGCCGAATCGAGATATGGCTCGCTCAAGAAACGTGGCTTCGTCAATCCGTAACCCCATTGTTCACTCCGCGCGATTCCATTGGTAGAGCCCCCGGACGGTGCCTCAGTCGACTGTCATCAAGAACCGATCGACGCATTTGACCGTTCCAGTACTCAGGGGATTCTGCCCCCTGAGCCGGGTGGACCGCCGCAGCGCAGGATTTCTCCACACTTCAGCTCCGCCGCCGCCCAACGCCGAGGGGGTAGGGGATCCATCAAGAGCTCAGTGGTGGGGGCTTTTGGAGGTCTCCATCTCCTCGGTAATGACGTGGAATCCTGTGAGCTGGTGATCGCCGAAAGAGCGCAGGAAGGGCACATCCGCCGCGTCCCGACCCCGGGCGATCAGCACCCGGCCGATGCGTGGGGTGTTGTGGCGGGCATCAAAGACATACCAGCGGTCCTCGAGGAAGGCCTCAAACCAGGCCGAATAGTCGATCGGATCCGGCAGGGCCTCCACGCCCGAGTAACCCAGGTAGCCGGTGCAATAACGCGCCGGGATGTTGAGGCAACGGCAGAGGCTGATGGCCAGGTGGGCGAAATCCCTGCAGACACCGCGCCCCTCCCGTAGAGCGTCGTGGGCGGTCTTGTCGCTGCGGGCGGCGCCGTAGTCGAAGCGAAGCTGTTCATGCACCCAGTCACAGATGGCCTGCACCCGCGCCCAGCCGGGCCGGACCCCACCGAAGCGCCCCCAGGCGACCTGGGCCAGGCGATCGGTGTCGCAATAGCGGCTGGGGTTGAGATAGGGGTAGGTGACGATCGGCAGCGCCCCCACCGGGCACTCGCCCACATCCGCTGCCACCGGATCGGGATGGCCGTCATCGGCTACCACCACCTCAAACCCCAGGGTGGTGTTGCCGGCAGAGGCCATGAAGCGGCAGGCACGGTTGCCGTCGGCATCGGTGAGCACCTCGGCGATACGATCCGGGCTCAACCACAACCGCTCCGGGCCGCGCCGATCCTCCAGGCGGCTGCCATGGGGATGGACCAGGGCCAGCACCGGTGTCGGGGCCCAGCAGGAAAGAGTCAGTTCGCAACCGAGCCGGATCAGCATGGAGAAGGCAAGAGAAACGGCGCGCTACCCCGATGGTCGATTGTGCTCCCCCGACAGGGGATCCGTGGTGGAACTGGTGGGATGTCAGGGGGACCGGAAACGGCACCGTTGCGACCTGAGCCAGAAGACGCTAGTAGGGATGTACTTGCCGTCCGGTCATGTCCTCTCCCCCGCCATGCGCCCCGGCCCTCGCCTCCTGGCCCTATCTGGGGCCGGAGCAGCTGCTGCCCAGCCGCAGCCGGCGCGTCTGCCTCACCTGCCACTGGTTCCGCCACCACGCCGGCGCCGACGGCCTGCCCCTGCTCAGCTGCCAGTGGCATCAGGCCCTGATCTGCCACGGTGACCACCCCACCCAGCGCTGCCCCTGCTGGATCGAGCCACGGCATGTCGGCGGAGGCTGGTGCCCGGAAGCCGCCTGACGCCCTCCGGCAAGCAAGGCCCCATAGGGTGGGTTTCGCCTCCAAGCCCGTCCGCATGGCCATCGTCCGCGCGCAGGGCCTCGGCAAGACCTACCGGGTCGCCGACAAGCAACCCGGACTGGCCGGCACCCTGCGTCACTTCGTGAACCGCCGCGAGCGCCTGATCGCGGCCGTGCAGGACGTGAGCTTCTCGATCGAGCCGGGGGAGTTCGTCGGCTTTCTTGGGGCCAACGGTGCCGGCAAGACCACCACTCTCAAGATGCTCACGGGGCTGATCCACCCCACCAGCGGCACGGTGGAGGTGGCCGGTTGCCAGCCCCAGCGCCGCGAGGCGGACTTCCTGGGTCAGATCACCCTGGTGATGGGCCAGAAGCAGCAGCTGATCTGGGATCTGCCGCCGCTGGATTCCCTGCGGGTCAACGCCGCCGTCTACGGCATCCCCCCTGAGGAGAGCCGGCGTCGCATCGCCGAGCTGGCGGAGATGCTCGAGCTGGGGGACGAGCTGCGCCGGCCGGTGCGCAAGCTCTCCCTCGGCCAGCGGATGAAGGCGGAACTGCTGGCGGCCCTGCTGCACCGACCGGCGGTGCTGTTCCTCGATGAACCCACCCTGGGGCTGGATGTGAACGCCCAGGCCCGGGTGCGCAGTTTCCTGGCCGACTACAACCGCCGCTTCGGGGCCACCGTGCTGCTCACCAGCCACTACATGGCCGACATCACCGCCCTCTGCCCGCGGGTGCTGCTGATCCACGAGGGCCGCCTCTTCTACGACGGCGGCCTGGAGACGCTCACCCAGCGGCTGGCCCCCTGCCGCGAGGTGCGCCTGGAGCTGCGCGAGCCCCTGGGGGCCGAGGCCTTCGCCCGCTACGGCGAGGTGGAGGCCATCGAGGGCCGGGAGGTGCGGCTGCTGATCCCGCGGGAGCGGCTCACCGAGCAGGTGGGACGGCTGCTGGCCGATCTCGCCGTGGTCGATCTGTCGGTGTCCGACCCGCCGATCGAGGACATCATCGGCCGGCTGTTCCACGAAGGGGCCGTGGCATGAGGCCTCCTCTCGCTCAGCGGCTGGCCCACGCCCGCCGCCTCGCGGCCGTGCTGCTCTCCAGCCAGTACGCCTACATGCTCGAGTACCGGGCCGAGATCGTGCTCTGGGCCCTCTCGGGGGTGCTGCCCTTCATCATGCTGGGCCTGTGGAGCGCCGTCGATGCGGGTGGCGGGCTGGGCATGAGCTCCCTGCAGCTGGCCCGCTACTTCCTGGCGGCGTTTGTGGTGCGGCAGTTCACGATCGTCTGGGTGATGTACACCTTCGAGGAGGACAACCTCACCGGCCGCCTGTCGCCCTACCTGCTGCAGCCCCTGCCCCTGGTGTGGCGCTACGTGGCCGCCCACCTGTCGGAGCAGGCCACCCGCCTGCCGTTCGTGGCCCTGCTGGTGGGGCTGTTCTTTCTGCTGTATCCCGCCGCCTTCTGGTGGCCCTCGCTGTCGTCGCTGCTGCTGGCGATGCTGGCCACCCTGGCCGCCTTCGCCCTGCGCTTCCTGATGCAGTTCACCCTGACGATGGTGTGTTTCTGGAGCGAGAAGGCCAGCGCCCTGGAACGGCTCCTCTACCTCCCCTACCTCTATCTCTCCGGGTTGGTGGCCCCCCTGGCGCTCTATCCCGAGGCGGTGCGCAACTTCGCCTTCTGGACCCCCTTCCCCTACATGGTCGATGTGCCCGCCAGGATCCTGGCCGGTGAGCCAGTGGCGGTGGGCCAAAGCTTCGCGGCCATGGCCGCCTGGGCCGCCCTGCTGCTGCCGATCAACCTGCTGCTGTGGCGCCGGGGGCTGCGCCACTATTCGGCCATGGGGGCCTGATGGGCAGGTATCTCTCCACCCTGCGCATCTTCTGGATCGCCTCGCTGACGGCCGAACTGGAATACAAGGCCAACTTCGTGATTGAGCTGGTGGCCACGGCCGGCAATCTGGTCGGCAGCATCTTCGTGCTGTCGCTCTTCTACGGGCGCGGCCAGTCGCTGGGGGGCTGGAGCTGGGAGGGGGCCCTGGTGGTGCTGGGGGTCTACACCCTGCTGGAGGGGGTCACCAGCACGCTGCTGCAACCCAACCTCAGCACGATCGTGGCCCACGTGCGCACCGGCAGCCTCGATTTCGTCCTGCTCAAGCCGATCGACAGCCAGTTCTGGCTGTCGGCCCGCACCTTCTCCCCCTGGGGTCTGCCCGGCATCGCCCTGGGGGCCGGGCTGATCGGCTACGCCGCCTGGAAGGCCGGCGCCACACCATCGCCCCTCACCCTGCTGGCGGCGGCCCTGATGCTGGTCGCCAGCCTGCTGATCCTCTACAGCCTCTGGTTCGTGCTGGCGGCCAGCAGCATCTGGTTCGTGAAGATCTGGAACGCCACCGAGGTGTTGCGCAGCGTGCTGGTGGCGGGCCGTTTTCCGGTGAGCGCCTTCCCGGCGGGACTGCGCGCTTTCTTCACCTTCGTCGTCCCGGTGGCCTTCCTCACCACGGTGCCCGCCGAGGCGATCCTGGGGCGGGCCTCCGGCCCCTGGCTGCTGGCCGGCGGCGTCGTGGCTGCCGGCTCCCTGGCACTGAGCCGCTGGTTCTGGCAGTTCGCCCTGCGCTTCTACACCTCCGCCTCCAGCTGAGTGGAACCGCTCCTCCCCCTTCCCCTGGACGCTCTGCCGCCCCTGCCACCCCTGGCCCTGGCGGTGGTGGGCCATGTGGAGATGGTCAGCTTCATCGGCGTGGCGCAACTGCCAGTAGCTGGGGAGATCCTCCACGCCGACGATTTCTGTGAACTTCCCGCTGGCGGCGGTGCCGTGGTGGCGGTTCAGATGGCCCGTCTCACAGGGCAGCGCCTTCCCTTCTTCACCGCCCTGGGCAACGACGCGATCGGGCGCCGGGCTGCCGAAGAGCTCGAGGGCCTGGGGCTGGAGCTGCACATCGCCTGGCGGGAAGCCCCGACCCGGCGGGGAATCACCTTCATCGACGCCGGCGGCGAGCGCACCATCACGGTGATCGGCGAGCGGCTGAGGCCCAACGGCGCCGATGGGCTGCCGTGGCAGCGGCTGGCCGGGGCCGACGGCGTGTTCGTCACCGCCACCGATGCCGACGGCCTGCGCCTGGCGCGGCGGGCCCGGGTACTGGCCGCCACCCCGCGGGTGCGCCTGCCCACCTTGAACGCGGCGGGCGTGAGCCTCGATGCCCTGATCGGCAGCGCCACCGATCCCGGTGAGACCTATTCGCCAGGGGATCTGGATCCGGCGCCCCGGCTCCGTATCGGCACCGAGGCCGAAAGGGGTGGGGTGCTGGATCCCGGTGGCCGCTATGCCGCCGTGCCGCGCCAGGGCCCGGTACTGGATGCCTATGGGGCCGGCGACAGTTTCGCTGCTGGCGTCACCACGGCCCTGGCCGCCGGCTGGGGCCTGCAACAGGCCATCAGCCTGGGCGCCCATTGCGGCGTGGCCTGCCTGGATGGCCGCGGCCCCTATGCCAGTCAGCTCAGGCTCAGGCGGCGCTGACCAACAGCAGCAAGCGGTTTCCCTCCGGATCAGCCAGCCAGGCCTCGGCGCCGAAGGGTTCCTGCCGCGGTGGCTCCACCGGGATGGCCCCGAGGGCCAGCATGGCGGTGTGCCAGTCGCGGAGCACCTGCAGGGGTGGGGCCTCCCCCGCCGGACGGGAGAAGCAGAGGGCCAGCCGGCCCTCGCCGCGGGGGCGGGGACGCTGGCGCGACGGGGCATAGATCTCCAGCCGCCCCTCGCCCGGCCCCAGCAAGCGCCAGTGGCGGGCGCTTGCTCCCGCCAGGGGGGGGGTCTGGAGCAGGGCGCCGTAGAAAACGGCCAGGCGCTCGGGGTCGTCGGCGGCCAGCACCAGGAAAGGGGGCGGAACGGCAGGGGTCATGGCAGAAAGCGCCGCCTCGGGCGCTGCGATTCGCCACCATGGCAGCAGAACACATCCCCGAGAGCCATGGCGGTGCTGGTGCTGAACGAAGCGGAGCGGCGCAAGCTGGACGGCTCCGACGATGGCCTCTTCTATGCCGAGCCGCGCTTCGTGCAGCACCTTGACGGCGCCTTCCGGCGCCGGCTGACGGCGCTCTATCGCGAGCGGATCCCCCCCTGTGCGGTGCTGCTGGATCTGATGAGCAGCTGGGTGAGTCACCTGCCGGAGGACATTCGCTACGAAGAGGTGATCGGCCACGGCCTCAACGACGCCGAGCTGGCGGCGAACCCCCGCCTGGACCGGCACTGGCTGCAGAACCTCAACCAGGACCAGCAGCTTCCCCTGGCGGACGCCAGCGTGGATGCGGTGCTGATGGTGGCCGGCTGGCAGTACCTGCAGCGCCCCGAACCGGTGGCGGCCGAACTGCTGCGGGTGGTGCGTCCCGCCGGCCAGGTGATCGTGGCCTTCTCCAACCGGATGTTCTTCCAGAAGGCGCCCCAGGTCTGGACCGACGGCAGCGACAGGGATCACCTCGCCTACATCAGCCGAGTGCTGCAGGCCCAGGGCTGGCCGGCCCCGCAGCTGATCGCCGAGTCGACCCGGGCCGAGGGGCCCCAAGGCTGGCTGGGGGGCCAGGGGGATCCGTTCTTCGCCGTGGTGGCCGAAAAGCCCGCGCCGTAGGCCACACCCGATGCCGGTTCCCATCCCTACGCCAACCCTGGACGAGCCCCTTCCCCCCTGGCGCCCGCTGCTGCGTGGGGCGCTGGAGCGACAGGGACGCTCCCCCCAGGCCCGCTGGCTGCAGCTGGCCAGCTTGGCCCAGGACGGCACACCTCGGGTGCGCACCCTGGTGTTCCGCTGCTGGTCTGGAGCGACGGGCCTTGATCTGCTCACCGACCGCCGCAGCGCCAAAAGCGGCGAACTGAAAGGGATGGCACCACTGGAACTCTGCTGGGTGCTCCCGAGGGCCCGCTGCCAGTTTCGCCTCAGGGGCCACCGGCTCCAGCTCTCAAGCGACGAGGAACGGCAGGCCCTGGAACGCCACTGGCAGGCCCTCACCCCCAGGGGCCGCGCCCTCTGGGGCTGGCCGGCGCCGGGGGAACCCCTGCAGCCAGACGCGCCGTTCCCGCGTGAACTCCAAGACGGCACGCCGAAGCCGGAACATTTCGAACTGCTGCGGGTGCAGCTGCAGCGGGTGGAGCTGCTGGAGCTGCTGGGTCACCCGCACAGGCGGCGCAGCTGGCGAGCCGACACGGGCTGGCAGGAGGAATGGCTCAATCCATGAGGGCATGAGTCCGGAGCTTCAGCCACGTTTAACAGATCTTTACAATAGAATCGACTGAACGTGAGTAACCCATGCTGGAAGCCCTGTTCCCCATTGTTTATATGGTCAGTTTTGCGGTGATCGCCGGCGGTGCCTTTGCCCTGATGACCCAGAACCTGCGCAGCGCTTCCGCCATGCCGGCCAAGCGGGCATCCCATCCTGAAGCTCCCGCCCCGGGGGAAGAGGTTCTCTATGTGGACCTCAGCCGCGAACGGCTCGAGCAGCTCTACGAACAGGCCAGCTGAAGGGCTCGATTCAGCTGGGAAAGACGGTGATGCTGGACATCTCACGGTAGTTGTCATCCGCCATGCTGTCGACCCGGAAGGAGGTCCAGGTGGCGAATGGTTCCGGATCCGCAGCGACCACGGGCCATTCGATTCTTCGCCTCTGATAGGTGAGCCCGACACAGGTCAGGGCCTGGTCATCGGCCATCAAGGACCAAAGCAGCCTCAGATCACTGCGTTCGTAGGGAATCTTGCCCTGCTGAATGCAGGGATCGGCTGGATATCCAGGTGAAAGACCAAGGGATCGTTGGTTCTCCCAGCAGAGATAGTCACCGTTTTCGGTGGGATAGAACCAGCAGGTTTCGTTGTCGGCCTCCCTCAGGGAGAACTGATCGAGGCACCGAATCGTCTCGATGCCAAGGCGCTCAACCGGATGGCCGGTGTCTTGCAACTCGGGGCCGCGGAGTTCGTAGGCCCCGAGCCAGAGGGATCGGGGTTCCAGATGGGGAACCAAGGCGTCACAGATCAGCCTGCGGACGGATCCAACCTCAGCGGATGGGGAGGGGTCGTCCTGGCAGGGGTCGCTGCGGAGGGGCTCAAACGGGTCGGCACCACTGACGTTGGCCTGACCCGAGGCGACCAGGTCGTCAAGGTTTTGATCGGGTGGCGTGGCGGCGCGGAACATGCGCAGGGCGACGCCGCTGCCGACGCCTAGGCGCTGGGCGGCCAGGAGATCGGCCCAGGCCACGCCATCACCGGGCAGGGCACCTTCTGGGGCCAGTACGAAGACAAGAGCGTGCGCCATGGGGGATCGGGGTGAACGCTGCAGACATCAAAGCCCGGATGGCAGAGCCATCCGGGCAGGAGCTGGCGAACCTTTCGGTTGATCAGCCGAGGCCGATTTGGGCGAGGATGCCTTGGCCGGTGAGGATCTCGGTGCCGAGGCCGATCACGAAACCGAGCATGGCGAGACGGCCGTTCCAGGTTTCAGCGAAGGCGACGAAGCCGAAGCGGGAGGCGGAGTCGGTCATGGAAGGAGTTTGTTTGCGAAACTTGAACACAGTGTAAACGATCGTGAAGCGTTGTGACTGTCGTCAGCGATGCCGTTGGCGACCCAGTGGCTCGATCCATTCCTCCAGGACGCCTGGGGTGGACGTCTTGGGCCTAAGGGTGCCGGCAGACCCCAGACGACAGCCCAGCTGGATGTCGCCCTGATCGAGCAGGCGACCGAGCCTCAGGGCGGTGGCTTCCTCCAGGCGGGAGAAGCGGTCCTGGCCATGGGCGAGCCAGGAGAGTTCGGTGGGGGTGATGATCCCGGTAGAGAGGGATTCGAAATAGAGCTCGCCGACCGTCATGGCTGATGTAACGGAACGTAAAGATCCTGGCGCGCGGCCGGAGCCATCGTGACGGCGGGCCTCGCGGGGCCGGCCTGAAGCGACCACGTGTCCAAAGGGGGGCGTGCCTTTACAATTCTTAAGACGTTCTTCGGGGACGGGTTCGCTGACCCGTCTTTTTTTTGCCCGTCTCCCCTGTCCAGATGCAGGATGTAGACGCAGTCGGCGGGGAAACGGATGGAGACGGAAACGGTGCTGCCCCTCGCCGGGGCGGCGGTGCTGATCGTGATGGTGGTGGTGGGGGTCGTCGTGGTGGTGCTGCGGCCCAGCGATCTGCCGAAGCGCTGAGAGGGATTCCTAACCTGAGGCGATGGCGCTTCAGGTGGTCTGGTTCAAGCGCGATCTGCGCATCCACGACCACCGCCCCTTGGTGGAGGCGGCCCAGCGGGGCCCGGTGCTGCCGTTGTTTGTGGCAGAGCCGGAGCTGTGGCAGCGCCCTGACAGCTCGGCCCGCCAGTGGAGCTTCTGCCAGGAGGCACTGCTGGAGTTGCGCGACGCCCTGGCCGGCCTGGGCCAACCCCTGGTGGTTCGTATGGGTGAGGTGGTGGCCGTGCTCGAGGCCGCCCATCGCCGCCATGGCATCGAGTGTCTCTGGAGCCACCAGGAGACCGGCAACCTCTGGACCTACGACCGGGACCGCCAAGTGGCCGCCTGGGCCCAGGAGCGGGGGATCCCCTGGCGAGAATGTGCCAGCTTCGGCGTTATCCGGGGGCTGAACGATCGCCGTGGCTGGGCGCGGGCCTGGGAGCAGCGCATGGCCGAACCCCTGCTGGCCCCTCCCGCCGCCCTGGTTCCCCTGGCCGGGATCGCCCACCGCACCGTGCCCAGCGCCGGCGATCTGGGCCTGACGGCGGACCTCTGCCCCCAGCGACAACAGGGCGGTCGCCTCGCCGGCCGGGAGCTGCTGGAGGGGTTTCTGGGGCAACGGGGACGCGGCTACCACCGCCGCCTCTCCAGTCCCCTGACCGCCTTCGAGGCCTGTTCGCGGCTCTCGCCCCACCTGGCCTGGGGCACTCTCTCGATGGGGGAGGTGGTGCAGGAGGCCCGCGCCCGCCGGCAGGCCCTGGCGGCGCTGCCAGCCAACGCCAGTGCCGGCTGGCTCCGGGCGCTGGACGCTTTCATCTCGCGTCTGCACTGGCACTGCCACTTCATCCAGAAGCTGGAGCGCCAGCCCTCGATTGAGATCCGGGAGCTCCATCCCGCCACCCGGGGACTGCGCCGCACCGATCCCGAACGGCTGGCGGCCTGGAGCGAAGGGCGCACCGGGGTGCCGTTCGTGGACGCCTGCATGCGCGCTCTGCGCGATAGCGGCTGGATCAACTTCCGCATGCGGGCGATGCTGCTGTCCTTCGCCAGCCATCACCTCTGGATTGACTGGCGCGACAGCGGCCGTCACCTGGCCCGCCAGTTCGTGGACTACGAGCCCGGCATCCACTGGAGCCAGTGCCAGATGCAGAGCGGCACCACCGGGATCAACACGATCCGGATCTACAACCCGATCAAGCAGGGCCTCGACCACGATCCGGATGGCCTGTTTCTGGGGCGCTGGCTGCCGGAACTGGCGGCGGTGCCAGCCGTCTGGCGGCATGAGCCCTGGCGGATGGATGCGGCCACCCAGGCGGCCAGCGGCTGCCGCATCGGCCGCGACTACCCCGCCCCGATCGTGGATGTGGCCGCCGCCGCCCGGGAGGCCCGGGAACGGCTCTGGGGCCTGCGACGCCAACCCGGCTTCGGCGCTGCCGCCGACGCCATCCAGGAGCGGCATGGATCCAGGCGTTCGGGACTGCCCCCCTCCGGCAAGGGCGGTGGCCGCCGGCGGCGGCGCGTCGCCGCCGGCCAGCTCTGCCTGGACCTGGGCCTGGACCTGGGCCTGGACCTGGGCCTGGAACCGGGGCCAGAGGCGGACCGCGCTTCACGTTCCGTTACCTAAGGCGCCAGAATCTTCATAATTCTCCCGCCGACATGACCACCACCCTCCTGCTTGAGATCTTCGCGGGGTTTTTCACTGCCTTCATTGCGCTGTGGATGCTGGCGCTCAACCGTCCGGCGGCCAGCGCTGCAGCGTTCATCAACGTGGAAGAGAGCGCCGCTGCCGCAGACAGCGCCATGGCGTCAAGGTTGCGCCAGGCCCTGTCGTCCTATGTCCTGCGGGAAGGCCGCCTGGCCAACACAGGCCTGCTGATCCTGCGCCTGGCGATCGGCGCGATGATGATCCACCACGGCCAGGACAAATTGGCCGATCCACAGGCGTTTGCAACCAACTACGTGGTGCCCCTGCACCTCCCCTTTCCCCTGTTCCTCGCCCAGGTGGCGGGTTACTCCGAAATCCTGGGCAGCTGGCTGCTGATCCTCGGTCTGCTGTCGCCCCTTGGGGCCCTGGCCCTTACCGGCACCATGGGAGTGGCCGCCTACCACCACATCCTCACCAGCGGTCTCAACATCTACGTGCTTGAGCTGGTGGTGCTGTATCTCGGCGGCAGTCTTGCCCTGCTCCTTGTCGGTCCGGGCCGCTACTCGTTTGATGCCGGCATCGTTGAAGGGCTGCTGGCCGATTCCAGCGCCAGCGAGCCGATGGCTTCAGGCACTGGCGCCACGCCAACCGCCTATGACCTGCTGCCGGAAGTCGGCTGAGCCAACCCGAAGTGACGTTGGGTTCAGACCTTCCTGCTTAACCATGGCAGGGTGGATGTCTGTCTTCTTGAGGGCCATGACCCGCGAGCACGACCCCTTCCGCATCCCCCGCGCCGGCTGGGAGGCCGCGCCCCTGGCCGGCCTGGCCTCGGTGGATCTGAACCACAACGGTGGTGCCGTCAGTGGTGGAGAGTTTTTCTCCGAGTCCACCGTCGGTGGGGTGGTGCTTTACGCCACCTATCAGGATCTGCTGAGCGCCCTGCGCACCGAGGCCCTGCGCAAACGGGGCGAAATTGATCGCCTCACCCAGGTGCGGCTGGTTCTGAGCACGAGCCTGGAATCTGCCAAAGCCGGTGTGGCCGTGGGTGCCCTGCTCTCGGTGGTGGTGTTGGTCTTCCCCTGGCTGGCGGCCCCCATGGTGGTGATGGGCGTGCTGGGCAGCGCCAAGGCCTCATTGGATCTCTTCCATGCCTTTTGGAATGGGCTTGACGCCGATCAGAAGCTGCAGGTCAGCGTTGCGGCCCACGAAGCGGGCGTGAACCTGCGCCAGTTCTTCCGTAACGATTCCTATGGCGTGGGCACCGTGGCGGCGGGTTGACTGACGGCCCTCACTGGCCGCCGAACAACTGCTGCAACAACCCACCCAGGGCCTGCCCCAACCCTTCAGAGTCGCCTCCCTGTAGCACCTGTCCGTAGGCGTCCACCGGCTGCAGGGCTTGATTCAGCTGGGCGGTGGTCGCCTGGGTGGTGCTTCGGAAGCCCAGGTTGAACACGTTGCTCCAGACCAACTGGATGTTAGTGCTGTACTGGTTGGCGTTGACGTTGGACTGAAGGGCGGCGGTGGATCCGTTCGGCAACTGGATGTTCCAGGGGTTGTTGCCCTGGGCCGTGAAGCGGATCGTGCGCAGCTGGTTCGCCACCGGCAACCTGTCGAAGGTGAAGGCCAGGGTCTTGGAACCATTGACATTGTTCTGGACAATCTCGTAACGGCAGGTGCCGTTGTAGATGGAGACACCCCCGTTCGTCCAATTGCAGGTCCCGCCCTGGCGGGTGCGCGTGTAGGCGGGGCGGAAGCTGTTGTTGGGTTGCTGGCCGGGATTGAGGCCGCTGCCCGGCCCCCAGGTGGATCCGGAGCCGCCGATCACCGTGCCCTGGCCGGCCTGGTTGACACCCGCGGGATTGGAGCCGAACACCCAGGGGTTCAGCCGTGGGTCGAAGGTGGTGCGCTGGCTGTTGGTCCAGCAACCGCGCAGGTTGAAGTTGCAATAGCGGCCATCGGCGAAGGTGACGTCGACAATGGGATTGTTGACCAGATTGTTCTCCAGATTGCGGCGCGCACGACGACCAAATTGCCGCTCTGTTTCGTCCAGGGCGGCACCGGTGGCATTGAAACAGACGCTCACGGAGCTGTCACAGATCACCCCCTGCCTGGGGAAAGAAACGGATCTGTCGTTCGGCTGACCGTAGCCTGGGGACAAGGATCCGCCACCGCCGCCCCATGGAGAAATCTGCGGCTGTTGCTGCTGCGTAGGAGGACCCCAGGGATTGCCCTGGGCGCGTGCCTCAGAAGATATTGAAACAATGGGCAGGACGGCGAACAGAATGGACGAACGACCAAAGAACCTCGCGAGAGGGCGAGAATGAGCGTGCTTAAACAACCCGTTGGAGAGACTTTTCATCATGCCTTGATCACTGGAATCAAGAATACCAGACAGGCCTTTTCCTTCACAGTTTACTGGCAATCTGCAGCATCAAAACAGAAGAAATGTCAACGGATTGGATCGTGCGCCGCGACAAGTCTCCCAGGACCTGAACGGCCTGGCTGCCACCTCACTCAGCTTCAATGCTGCCGCGCACCATGTTCATGCCGCAGTGGAACGGGTAGGGGCCCGGTCGAGTGGGCAGCAGCTCGATGCTGGTGGTGGCACCAAGGGGCAGGTCGAGGGTGCGCTGAAAGTCAGGAAAGATCACCTGGGCCACACAGCCGCTGGGATCGGTGCGGTGAAACCGGAGCAGCACGGGCCGGCCGGCCTTCACCCTGATCTGGGACGGGGAGTAGCCGCCATCCACGGTGATGGTGATCTCCTGCAGCCCCTGTTCCCCTTCGCTGGCCACCACGCCACCACCGTGGCGGCCCAGAAACCACCAAAGCTCCGCGGCGATCAGGGCCAGCCCAATCGCCGCCACCAGCACCTGCAGGGGCAGCGGCTGGGGAATCGTGCGCCACTGGGGCGTTGAGACAAAGAGGGGCGTTGCGACAAAGAGGGGTGTCATGCCAAGGCCCCCGCCGGGCGATGGGTGGGCCGGAAGCGGCGCAGCCGCAGGGCATTGGTCACCACCGACACCGAGCTGAAGGCCATGGCGGCCCCCGCCAACATCGGGTTCAGCATCCAACCCGTGAACGGGAACAACAGACCGGCTGCGATCGGGATCCCCGCCACGTTGTAAGCAAAGGCGAAGAAGAGGTTCTGGCGAATGGTGGCCATGGTGCGGCGGCTGAGTTCGATCGCCGCTGTTACACCACCCAGATGGCCTGAGAGCACGGTGATGTCGCTGGCGGCGATCGCCACATCGGTGCCCGTGCCCATGGCGATGCCCACCTCCGCCCGGGCCAGGGCCGGAGCGTCGTTGAGGCCGTCGCCCACCATCGCCACCGGTCCCTGCCCCTGCTCCTGCAACCGCTGCACCACCGCTGCCTTGTCGCCGGGAAGCACCTCGGCGATGACCCGCACGATGCCGACATCGGCGGCTACCACCTCACTGGTGCGGCGGGCATCGCCGCTGAGCAGCACCACCTCCAGTCCAAGCTTGCGCAGGGCGGCCACGGCGGCACGGGCTTCCGGCTTGATCGGGTCGGCGATGCCGAAGCAGGCCTCGATCCGCCCGTCCACCGCCACGGCGGCCACGCTGCGGGCGGCCCGCTCGAGGCGCGCCACCACCGGATCAAGGGGGGCGGTGTCCAGGCCCGAGGCTTCCAGCCAGCGGGGGCTGCCCACCCGAACCTCCTTGCCAGCCACGGTGGCCAGGACGCCAAGTCCGGTCACGGCCTCAAAAGCCTCCACATCCGGAGGCTCTTCATCACCCCGGCGGTCCGTGGCATAGGCCACGATGGCTTCGGCCAGGGGATGTTCCGAGCGCGACTCCACCGCGGTTACCAGAGCCAGGAGCGTCTGGACCGGCATCTGCCCCCCCTGGAGGCGTTCGAAATCAGTCACCTCGGGCTGGCCTGCGGTGAGGGTGCCGGTCTTGTCGAGCACGATGGTGCGCAGCCCGCCGGCTGTTTCCAGCGCTTCGGCACTGCGAAAGATCAGTCCGTTCTCAGCCCCTTTGCCGGAGGCCACCATGATCGCCGTGGGGGTGGCCAGGCCCAGGGCGCAGGGGCAGGCGATCACCAGCACGCTGACCAGGAACAGCGTCGCGAGGACAACGTTGCCGCTGACCAGAAACCACAGCACGAAGGTGGCGATGGCGATGGCGATGACCACCGGCACGAACCAACCCACCACCTGATCCGCCAGGCGCTGCACCTGGGTGTGGGAGCTCTGGGCCTGGCGCACCAGCTCCACAATGCGGGCCAGCATGGTGTCGGCGCCCACCCGGGTGACGCGGAACGTGAAACTGCCGCTGCGATTCATTGAAGCGCCGATCACCCCATCCCCGGGACCCTTGGCCACCGGCGTCGGCTCGCCGGTGAGCATCGACTCCTCCACCCAGGAGCTGCCCTCCACCACCACCCCATCAAGGGGCAGCTTCTCCCCGGGACGCACCTGCACGAGATCACCCGCCACCACCTTCGCCACGGGAATTTCGCTGGCGATCCCATCACGCAACACCCGTGCCGTGGCGGGCTGGAGCTGCAGCAAGCGGCGGATCGCTTCAGAGGTCTGGCCCCGGGCCCGGGCTTCCAGCAGCCGGCCCAGCAGCACCAGGGTGAGGATCACCGCGGCGGTTTCGTAATAGACGTTTGCCGGCAAGCCCTCGGCGGTGAGGAGGCCCGGAAACAGCGTGGCCACCAGCGAGGCCAGCCAGGCGATCCCGGTGCCGGCGGCCACCAGGGTGTTCATGTCGGCGCTGTGGCGGCGCAGGGCCGACCAGGCCCCCGTGAAAAACTCACGGCCGCACCAGAAGAGCACCGGGGAACTCAGCACCAGCTGGGTCCAGGGGCTGGTGAACCAGCACGGCAGCCAGCCGATGTGGATGCCGAGCATGTGGGGCAGGGTGGCCACCATCACCAGCAGGGTCAGCACCACCGACACCGACAGCTTGCGACGCAGCAGGGTGAGCTCATGGGCCAGCTCCCGCTCCATCCCCGCCGTGGCGCTGGCGACCGGTTCGGCGTGACAGCAGGGAGAGCCCATGGTGGCGTTGCTCATCAGGGACTGGCCAGGGCCGAAGCCAGAAGGTTCACCCTATGGGCTCCCCTCCACTGGAGAGTCAAGCCCTGGCTGACCGTCCGGCCTCGTCGCCGGCTCAGCCTTGGGCCAGCAGGGCCCCCAGGCCCATCTGCTGCAGGATCCCCGAACCGGTGAGGGCCTCCAGCGCGAGACCGATGCCGAGCATCGCCAAACGGCCGTTCAGCAACTCGGCGCGGTGGTGGAAGCCCCAGCCGCTGTCGCTGCCAGGACTGGCCATAGACATACGCGCCTCGATGACTTTTGGGTCAAGAAGCTTGGATCCATCGGTGCCCCACATGCCGCCTTCCGATTCGGCGAAATGGGTGACATGGAGCTTTTTTTGAGTCTTTACAGGAGTTTTCATAATGATGGCTTGCATTGAAACTGTTGAATGCTGGGAAGGTCAAATGCTTGATGGCATCCACCACGACATCCCGTTCATTGGGGACCCCGGCAGGTTGTCAGCGATCTCGAGTCCGTAGCCGAACTGTGATGTTCAGAGGCCTTCTTCCTGCCCACAGCCTAAGGAGAGAATCCAACAACAAATCAATCGCAGCAGATTGATCTGGACTTCTATCGGATGACCCATCCTTCAGATCAGCGGAACGCAGCGCACGGGAGCCGCTCAGGGTGAAACCCGTATGCCTCCAGGGGTGTGCGGCGATCCACATAAGGTGAGGGGAAAGGCGCTGCGAGACGCCCCACCTAGGCTGCATTTGTGCCTACCTCTCACGACTGGAATCTCCTGGAGGCGCAGGCCCGGACCCTGCGGGATCGGCTCAGCCTGGGCGAAAAACTCGGCCTGCTCGACGGTGACACCCCGTTCTGGGGGGGCTTGGCGGAGATCGCCCTGCACGATGCCTCCCACCGCCGCCCCTGGCCAGCCGGGGTGGTGAGCCGCCTGGGCATCGGCGGGTTGCACTTCGTCGATGGCCCGCGCGGGGTGGTGCTTGAAGGCGGCGCCACCACCTTCCCGGCGCCCATCGGACGCGGTGCCAGCTGGGACATTGATCTGGAGGAAAGGATCGGCGTGGCCATGGCCAAGGAGGCCCGATCCTTCGGCGCCAATCTGTTCGGCAGCATCTGCGTCAACCTGCTGCGCCACCCCGGCTGGGGCCGGGCCCAGGAGACCTACGGCGAGGACCCGCTGCATGTGGGCGCCATGGGGGCCGCCGCCAGCCGCGGCGTGCAGCGCCATGCCATCGCCTGCATCAAGCATTTCGCCCTCAACTCGATCGACAGCGCCCGCTTCCGCGTTGATGTAAGGGCCAGCGAACGGGTCTTGCAGGAGCTCTACCTGCCCCAGTTCCGGGACTGCATCGAGGCCGGGGCCCTGGCGGTGATGAGCGCCTACAACAGTGTCAACGGGGCCTGGTGCGGCCAGCATCCCCATCTGCTCCAGGACATCCTCAAGGGGCGCTGGGGCTTTCGCGGCTTCGTGCTCACCGACTTCATCTTCGGAATCCGCGATGGAGAGGCCGCCATCGCGGCCGGCCAGGACCTGGAGATGCCGTTTCGGATGATCTTCCAAGCCACGCTTCCGGCGGCGGTGGCCGCTGGACGGGTGCCGATGGCGCGGATCGATGACGCCGTGCTGCGGCTGCTGCTGGCCCAGGGAACGGTGCCCGGGGGCACCTATCCCGTGAGCCTGCGGGGCTGCCGCGACCACCGTGACCTGGCGCGGCAAGCGGCCACCAGCTCGATCGTGCTGCTCCGAAATGTCGGCCCCGTGCTGCCCCTCAGCGGGATCGGCTCCCTGGCGGTGATCGGTCCCCTGGCCGACACCGCCAACCTGGGGGACCGGGGCTCCTCCGACACCCGGCCCACGCCGGGGTCGGTGGTGACGCCCCTGGCCGGCCTGCGGGCGGCGGCGCCGGAGATCAAGCTGCATCACGCCGATGGCAGCGATCTGGCCATGGCCTCGGCTCTGGCGGCCCGCAGCGATGCGGCGCTGGTGGTGGTGGGTCTGGACTGGCGCCACGAGGGCGAGCACATCCACCCCGGCGACCTCGCTCCGATCCTGAGCCAGGCCCCCCCTCCCGCTGGACTGCTGCGCCTGGTGGGCCGCCGCCGCTTGCTGCCGTTGTGGTCGCGTCTGACGGCCGCGGTCGCCCAGGTGACACGCCTGGGTTCGGCCCGTGTCGGCGGCGCCTTCGCCTCGGGTGATCGCACCATGCTCCAGCTTCCTGCTGAGCAGGAGGCTCTGATCCTGGCCGTCGCCGCCGCCAACCCCCGCACGGTGGTGGTGCTGATGGGGGGCGGAGCGATTCTCTGCGAAGCCTGGCGCCGGCGGGTACCGGCCCTGCTGCTGCTCTGGTACCCCGGCCAGCAGGGCGGGGAAGCCCTCGCCGACGTCCTCCTTGGACGGGTGTCACCCTCGGGGCGGATGCCCTACGCCGTGCCCACCGATCCCAGCCATCTGCCGCCGTTCGATCCCCGGGCCCGGCAGATCACCTACGACCTGTGGCACGGCTACCGGCGGCTGGCACGCCTCGGCCAGCCGCCGGCCTTCCCGTTCGGCTTCGGCTTGTCTTACAGCCACTTCAGCCACAGTGATCCGGTGGCCCAGTGGCTCCCCACCCCATCAGGAGCCGAAGGGGCCCTGGAGCTCAGCGTCACGGTGGCGAACACCGGGCCAATGGACGCCGCGGAGGTGGTTCAGATCTACGCCGAGCCTCCCGGCCGAGCCGTGGAGCGTCCGCGACGCACCCTGGTGGGCTTCCGCCGGCTGAACCTTGAGCCAGGCCAGAGCGAGCGGGTGGCGATCCCGATTCCGCTGCGGCGTCTCGCCTGGTTTGATGCATCCCGCGACGCCTTCGTGCTCGAAGCTGGTCGCCACCGGCTGCTGGTCGCACGCCATGCCGAGGACGAAGGGATCGGCGTGGACCTAACCCTCGAGGCCGGGGTGGTGGGCCCCTGAAGGATCCGCTGGGGAATCAGGGGGCCGGGGATGGGGAGATCGTGGCGCGGCTGTCCAGACGCTGCAGCGTGCCCTTGACCCGCAGGTGGTTGTACCGCTGCAGCCAGATGAAGGGCAGGTTGAACAGGGTCGCGAAGATGAGGTTGATCAGCACACCCACCGGCGGTACCCAGAGGGCGGTCACGAGCCAGAAGGGCCAGAGCGCCAAATGCACCAGCTCGGCCCGGCGTGTCTCCTCCAGCAGGCGCTGCAGGATGGCGCGATCCCGGCCCACCAGGCTGTTTTTGGCCACGCCGCCTGGGAAGGCCGTACCGGCGTCGGGCAGCAGGGATTTCCAGCGGTGAATGCCGAGCCGTTGCTCAAAGCCCTCCTGACTCTCCGGCCAGGGGCGCCGACCGGTGAGCCAGGTGTCGCGGGCCAGGGCCGACTGGGGCAGTCGCTGGGCCAGCCAGCCGATCAGCAACGACCACAGCAGCCAACCCAGGCCGCAAGCCAGGACCGCTAGCGCGTCGGAAATCGTCTGCCTTTCCATTCGATTGTTCCGCGCTCAAGATTCAGGATCGCCAGAACGAACACCCCCAGAAAGAACAGCACGGGAATCGGAAAGATCAGGCAGATCCAACCGAAGTCGCCGATCCGGCGGGTGACCACCAGCAGCTGCACGGCAAAGGCGACGTAGAGGAGCAGGCTGTACAGCACGGAAGCGTCCCCCAGCATCGGCCAGCCCAGCAGGGAGGCCGGCAGGCACCAGGCCGACCAGAACAGACCGGAGATCCAGAGAACCACCCCGAGCATCCAGAGCCAGCGCACCTCCCCGGCGGCGGTGGCGAAGTTCTTGGCGAAGCCCACCACCATGTCCTGGAGGCCGCCGGGATACATGCGGTAATCGAGCAGCCCCTGGCCGATGTAAGCGCTCACCCGCAGGCCTGCCTGCTCGTAAAGATGGCCCAGGAACCAGTCCTCTACGACCTTGCCGGCAACCGCCGCATGGCCACCGATGTGGTCGTAATCGGCCCGGCTGGTGACCATGGCGGGACCGAAGGCCACGCCGCACCCCTTCCCCATCGGCACCGCCATCAGCCCCACCAGGTTGAACAGCACCGAGAGCTGCTCGTAGGGCTTCTCGGTGCGGTGGAAGGGCTGCACCGACACCAGACCACCCAGCTCCTGCTGGGCCGACACGAGACGTCGCAGGAACTCCGGGTGGGGCTCGGTGTCGGCGTCAAGGAAGACCAGAAGCTCCCCTTCGCTGGCGCGGACGCCATGGTGCAGGGCCCAGGTCTTGCCGCACCAGCCCTCCGCCAGGGGCGGCGGCTGCATCACCCTGACCCCTGCATCCGCGGTGATGGCGGCGGTGCGATCACTGGAGTGGTCGTCAATCACGATCACCTCCGAGGGGGTGAGGCTCTGCAGCTGCAGGGCAGAGAGCAGTTTCGGCAGGGTATGTTCCTCGTTGCGGGCCGGAATCAGCACCGAAAGCGTCGGGTGACCCTGCACCCTGGAGAGCGGCAGGCGCGGCATGCGCAGGCACAGGGCCCAGCCAAGCAGCCAGCGCACCAGCAGGGAGATGGCCAACAGATCCACGGTCGGCACGGCTGCTAATGCTTTCAAGCTAAGGACGCAACAGCTCGTCCACCAAAGCCTCCAGGGCCGCCGGGTGGGTCAGGAGCTGATGGTGATAGCGCACAGGCAGGTTTTTCCCTGGCCCGATCGGCAATAGGGCCCGCCAGGCCGGCATCACCATCAGATCCGGCTCACAGTAAAAACTGCAGCAATCCACGGGTACGAGGGTGGCGAGATGGGCGTTGAGCTCCGCCAGCAGCGGGCTGCCCGTTTTCAGGTCGGCAATGCCAGCCAGGGGCCAGCGGGGCCAGGGCCCGGCCGTGAGGGTGCCCTGCTGGGGACTGCCCACGCTGATGAAGCGTCGGGTGCGCCGGTAGCCGCCCAGCCGCTGGATCCAGGTGCGGGCAATCACCCCTCCCATCGAAAAACCCAGCAGATCGATGGGCTGCTCCTGGCCAAAGGACGCGTCGATGTGGGTGCCGAGCAGGGCAGCCTGCAACGCGATCGGCGTCAGCCCGAACCGATGCGGCAGGCGGGGGATCAACAGGGGGTAGCGGCGCCCTGCCAGCTGGCGCTTGAGCGGCTCAAACACAGAAGGGGTGTCCAGCATCCCGTGAATCAACACCAGCGGTGGGAAGGGATGGGGCCGATCCTGAAGGGTCATCGATGGCCCGTGGCGCTGGATGTCACCTACCAGACCAGCTCCGGCAACTCCCGGAACACCTGCCGCACGCCCACGCTCCACTCCCTGCTGAGGTCCTTGAAATAGGCATCACCCTCACTGAATCGGAGCCGCTGGGTGATCTCGAGGCGATCCCGCTCGTAGAGGAGCAGGTCGATCGGCATCCCCACCGACAGGTTGCTGCGCATGGTGGAGTCGAACGACACCAGCACACACTTGGCCGCTTCCGCCAGGGTGGTCTCGGAATGGATCACACGGTCGATGATGGGCTTGCCGTATTTGGCCTCACCCGTCTGCAGAAACGGCGTGTCCTCGCCGGCTTCGATGAAATTCCCCTCGGCATACATGCGGAACAGCCTGGGCGCTTCCCCCTTGATCTGCCCACCCACCAGGAAGGACGCATTGAAACTGGAGCCGGACGCCTTGAGGTAGGGGCCATCCCGCTCCTCGATCGCCCGCACCGCATCCGACACCAGGCCCATCACCTCAAACATGGTCTGCGCCGTCCAGACAGTGGGCTCCCCATCGCCGGCTTCGGCCCGCTGGCGCAGCAGGCCGATGACCGCCTGGGTGCCGGCCAGGCTGCCGGAGCTGAGCAGCACGAGCACCCGATCGCCCTTGCGCTCAAACACCGTCATCTTGCAGAAACTGGCGAAATCGTCCAGACCCGCATTGGTGCGTGAATCAGAGGCGAAGACCATCCCCCCCTCCAGCAGCACGGCCACGCAATAGGTCATGCCGTCCACACCTGAAACGACTCCAGCTCCGACGGGCCGAAGGTGGTGGTGAGGGCCACATCCGCCGCATCCCGGCCTCGGGCGATCAGGATCCGGCCGATCCGGGGCGTGTTGTTGCGCGGGTCGAACACATGCCAGCCATCGCCGAGATAGGCCTCGAACCAGGCATGGAAGTCCATGGCCGTATGGGGCGGCGGCACCTTGATGTCGCTCAGATAACCCGTGCAGTATCGCGCCGGGATGTTCATGCAGCGGCACAGGGCGATCGCCAGATGGGCGAAGTCCCGGCACACCCCTTCCCGGCTTTCGAGGGTCTGCAACGCCGTCTTTGTCGGGCTCGAACGGCCGTAGCCGAAGCGCACGTGCTGGTGCACGAAATCGCAGATCGCCTGCACCCGGCCCCAGCCGCCGGGAATCCCCTCGAAGCGCGACCAGGCCATGGGCGAGAGCAGGTCCGATTCGCAGAAGCGGCTGGCCAGAAGGAACAGCAGCGCTTCTTCCGGCAGCTCCTCCACCGGCTGCTGCACAAGCCATGGCAGAACGGGATCGGGCTGGCCGGAATCAGCCACCAGACCGCTGCCCCGCAGTCGCAGCACGCCGGCCGGTGCCACCAGTCGGTGGCAACGGTTGCCGTAGGAATCCACGTACAAGCGCAGCGGAACTTCCGGCTCCACCTGGAGCCGGTCGGCCTCCAGCAGATCGGCGGAGCGACTGGAATGCACGCCCAGGGTGACGATCATCGGAGTCGCCGCCGTTAAGCGCAGGGCCACGTCAAATCCCACCCGTATTTCAAGGGGTTGGTTCGGCAGCGGCGTGGCCTGTTGCAATGTGTCCATGCATCACCCTAAAGAGCGTGGGCAAGCCTGAAGCGGCGGAAATCCCTCCGCCAGGGCGACCTCCAGCACCTCGGCGAGGCGCTCCGCCCACTCCTTCTGGCCGGCCTCGGTGGCCAGCAGGTCCTGGCGAATCTCCAGCTCCACGTGGGGAATCTGGCGCCGCTCACCGTGCACCACCAGCGTGTGGTCGCTCGCGTCGCTGACCGCATAGGGCTCGTTGTCTCCCACCTGCAGACCCTGTTCACGTTCCAGCTCCTGGTGGATCCGCCGGGCCAGGCGCTCATCGCGCCCGTACAGCACGCCCACATGCCAGGGTCGCTGCTGAGTGCCGAGCACCGGTGTGAAACTGTGCAGCGTCACCAGCACGCTGGGCTGGCCGCGCCTCCGCCGGGCCTCCAGTTCGGTGGCGATGCGGTGGTGGTAGGGGTGGAAGAGCGCGTCGAGCCGCTGCTGCCGCTCGGCGGGGGAAAGGTTGGCGTTGGCGGTGATAGCGACAGCCTCGCTGTGGCTGATGATCGAATCCGGTGCCTGCGGCGGCCGGTTGGCATCAACCACCAGCCTTGAGTAGTTGTGCAGGATCAGGAAGGCATCGAGCCGCTTCGAAAGCCGCGAGGCCAGCCCGGCCACGCCCAGATCCCAGGCCACGTGGGTGTCAAGCAGCCGCTCATCCAGACCAAGGCCGACCAGACGACGGGGGATGGCGCGGCCAGCGTGGTCGGCCGTGAGCAGCACGGCCGAGCCACCGGCGGGGCTGACAATCCGGAAGACGGCCGGATCAGCGGCCCCCAGGAGGGGTTCTGGTTGCACCGGTGACTCCATGATCCGAAGCGGTTAGGCAGGCAAGCACGGCCGCTGGTGCTGAGGGTCCAAGCTATGTCGTGGAGCCTTGGAGTTCGGTGATCCAGACACCCACCTCCATCGATAACAGCGCAGCTCCGCAGAAACTGCCGGCAATGGGAGGCACAGACTCGGGCCTTCGGGCCACCGCGACAGGGATGTGGGTGTCGCCCACAATCACGCCGTGGGTTGGATCAAAGCCCTTCCAACCAGCCCCCGGCAGAAACACCTCAGTCCAGGCGTGCGTGCTTCCGGCCTCCTCCGGTGGAAGCGCGGTGAAGCTGTAACCGCTGACGAAACGGGCAGCGAATCCGAAACATCGGGCCGCCTCCATGAACAGGAAGGCGATATCACGGCAGGTTCCAAAGCCGCTGTCGAGGGTTTCGGCGGAGGTCTGGACGCCAGGCTCGTCGCGCTTGCGGTAGGAGACCCTCTGGTGAGCCGCCAGATTCAGGCGTTTCAACAGGGTGTAGCTCTGGATGATGTCGCCCGGCTGCCAGACCGTTGCCGTCCACTGCTGCAAAGCCCGGCATGGTTCCGCGGTCGCTTCCGCCAGATAGGCCCCCAGAACGGGGCGGTCCCTGGGAACGTAGTCGAAGGGATAGGAAACAGCGTCATCATCGACAAGAAAGTCGAGTGGAACACGGTCGTATTGCTGGATGATCAGATTACTTTCGATCAGCAATCTTTCGGCAGCGACGCTGAATGAGGCCATGGCAAGACAATTACCCTCAACATCACGATGCCAGCGCAGCTTCGCCGCCGGGCGAATGGAGAGCGAAGAGGTTTCGATGCGCAGATCATGGCCCTCCCGAGGACGCAGACGCAGCGTATGGGTGCCGAGTCGGACAGGGGCGCTGTAGGTGTAGGTCGTGAGATGGAGGATGTTGAAGCGTCTCATCAGCTCGCCATGCGGGGGTTGATCATTGGGAATAGATCAAGACGCTATACGGCCCAACGCGGAAACGGGCGTGATAGGGAAAGCCATCCCACGCTCCTTGAACGGCTTCAACATCACCGCTTTGGCAGCCGTCGAAGCACTCACTGTAGCCGTGCCAATCACTGTTGAAGCGAAGTTTCCATTCCTTGGCCGCCGGCAAGCCCACGATGTAGTCCTCTTGGGGCTGATGAAAGAAATTGGCGATCACCACCACATCATCCCCGGGCCCTCCTTGATCCCAGCGGTGGAAGGCCAGCACATTTCGCACGCTATTGAGATGAAAAACCTGGCTGAACTGACCACAAAGGCCACGGGATAGTCCCTCACCATTGAGCCGGAGACGGATCAGATCCCGGTACAAACGCACAAGGCCGCAAAACTCCTCACGCTGGTCCCAGTCAACGGGAACCGTATCGCGGAACCAGCCGCCCTCGAGAAACTCCTGACCTTGAAACAGCATGGGAATACCAGGTGCCGTGAACACCATGGCGGCAGCCAGCGTGGAACGCTTCTGGGCATGCCAGCCCGTGGGATCAGCTGGGTTGACATCCTGGGGGATCCGAGACTGTCCGTTGGCAACGTCGTCATGGGATTCGCTGTAGATCACACGCTCGAAGGCATCGTCGTTATAGCGATAGAGGAGGGCGTCCCGGATACTCTCGAGGGCACGGTCTTCATCCTGGGAGGCAATCACGGCCTGACGGATCGGTTGGACAAAGTGAGGATCCCATTGGGATCCAAACCCTGCCCCACCAGCCCCCACATCCTTGGTCAACCAATCATTGCTGCGCAGGTCTTCAGCAATGGTGATCCGCCCCGGGTGCAGCCGGGCCACGGGTTCATTGATGGCCTGAAGCATACTCCAGCCATCGGGGATCTCTTCGGTTCCGGCTTCGCCGATGTTGCGGATGTAACCAGTACTGTCGAATCGAAGGCCATCGAGGTGATACTCCTCAAGCCACATACACACGTTGTCAAGGATGTACTGACGAACTTCCCCTCGGCCATAGTCGGGCCGCGTTTCCCCCCAAGGCGTTTGCGCACGATCGTCATTGTAGAAATAGATTCCTCCCTTGCCATTCTCAGACCAACCGTCGAATCTCCAAAGGTCAAGGTCACTGGGGCCAAAGTGATTGAAGACAACGTCCAGAATCACAGCAATGCCAGCCTGATGGGCGCGTTTGATGAACCGCTTGAAACCCAGGGAGCCGCCATAGTCGGAATCGACGGCAAAGATATGGGATGGGTTGTAGCCCCATGAGCGTTGGCCGGCAAACTGACCGACTGGCATGATCTGAATGGCATTGATGCCAAGACGTTTCAGGTGCTGCAGCCGTGCCGTGATGGAATTGAATCGGCAGGCTGATTGAGATCGTCATCATTAAATGTGCCGACATGCAACTCATAGACGACAAGCTCATTCCAGCGCATCATGGAGAAGTCATCACCATCCCATGAAAAGTCAGGATCGTGAATGATGGCATTACCGACCGAGTTGGTCACTTCACGGGCATAGGGGTCGATGCGCTTCATGACTCCCCACGGCGTACAGAGCTGGTATTTGTAGTGGTCGCCGATCTTGGCACTCTCAATGTTGATGGACCAGAAGCCACGCGGCTCTGAATGCATCGGATGGGCGTCGCCATCCCAGTCGTTGAAGGAACCGATCACCGAGACCCTCTCGGCATGGGGCGCCCAGACACGAAACGCCACGCCGTCAGAGGAGGGAAAGGATCCCATCCCTGGATGGATCGGCTGCTTTTCCATGGTTCAACCCTGCTGAAACCAATCTTTCACAGGGGTTCCTTCTCAGAGCAGGCATTCAGAAACCTTGAGCAACAAGCCATGGCTGAATGCAGAGATGCAGCCAAAGCGCTGCAGGCTGATGCAGAAGTCCTTTTCAGCACCAGTCGTTGTCATGGATGACGTGTTCCTGTCACCCCTTGATTCCTTTCTGGTGAGCGGCCCCATGGAACGATGGGTCCTTGATCCACACGCGCGCCGTGCTGCCATGTCTAGGATTGAAAGGCAGCCTCAGATGGGTGCGAACACCCTGAATCTCTTCTGATTCACGCCTGATTTCGTTGCCCCTCATCGTCAACGCAATGTTGACACAAATGATCTGCGCAATGTTGATAACCAATCGCGACTAACACCATGTCCAACAAAGCTGATGCCGCAGCCAAAGAGGCGGAAGGCAAACTTGAATCGGCCCTGGGTGAGCTGACTGGCGACACTGAACACCAGATCAAGGGCAAAGCCAAGCAGGTTCAGGCCTCGGCCATGAACGCGGCAGAAGAGTTGAAGGATGGCGCCAGGTCATTGGCCCAGAAGGTCAGCGACGCTGCCGCGAAACTGGCTGACGGAAAGGGCTGACAGTCAGCGTCGACCAGGCACTCCATGCAAGTGGAGGGTCTCAGCCATGGCGTCCGCCGGCGTCAAGACTGGCAGGCGCTGGGGTCTGCCCCCCTCGTCGGGTCAGGGAACTGATAGGGCGGCGAAGCCGTCGCAGACCATTGGCAATGACAAGCAGGCTGGTGCCCGCGTACACAGGATCACCGCAAGCCTTGTCGACCGGCAGGCTTTCGCCGGTGATCGGGGCCTGGTTGATCGCGCTCTCCCCACGGAGCACCGTGCCATCCAGTGGCAGGCGTTCCCCCGGTCTGACGCGTACCCGATCGCCGACTTGCAAAGCACGGACCGGCAGCTTGTGCCAGCGGCCTTCGGCCCAACGGACCTCGGCCTCCTCTGGGGCCATCGCCATCAGGCTGGTGATGGCCTGGCGGGCCCGCTGCACCGCCCGTGCCTCGATCGCCTCGGCCAAGGAGTAGCACCATCTCCATGGCGGCTTCCGGCCAGCGACCGATCAGGAAGGCGCCCGTCACCGCCACACGCATCAGCGCATTGATGTTCAGCCGCCCCTGGCGCAGGGCAGCCAGACCCTTGCGATAGACGGAGAAGCCCGCGAAGGCGATCCCGATCTTCAGCAGCTCCGCACCTGGGCAGGCGGGTATGACCAGATGCAGGAGTTCCGCGATGCGAAACAGCACTTCCGAGCTGCTGGCAGGCAGAATCGATCTGGTGGCCTCGTCCGGCTGTCCGCTGGACTCTGATTCGCAACGCCGCTGGGGCAAAGGCCACACCATCCAGATCCCATCCAGCAGCGGCTGAGGCTGGAGAACAGATCGAAGAGCCGAGCTGGCACCGAGCGCTGGCTAGCCATGCAGCCATGGTGCACAGAGAGGCCTGAATCATCAGGTGAAGTCCAGGGGTGCGGTGGCATGGGCTGCAGACTCCGATTCCCTTGACTCTCCTGCCCGGGGGAGACCATACGGTGAAGGTTCCTTTTCCATCGCCATGCGCCCCAGCCGAATCTCCACCGCTTTGCTCGGGGTCCTTGGCGCCCTGACGCTGGCCGCCCCCGCCCTGGCGCAGAACCACGGCGGCATGGAGCACAACCATCACAACCACGCCACACCAAGCCAGCCCAACGCGGCCGGGGCGTCGGCCCATGCCGAGCACGCCCATGACGTGGGCCCGGCCGGCGCCACCTACGACCTGCGCTTCATCGACGGGATGGTGCAGCACCACACCGGCGCCCTGCGGATGAGCGAATTCGTCTTCGGCATCGGCGCGCCTGGCGTGGGGGCTCTGGCCACCACGATCTGGCGCGATCAGGCCAACGAGATCCGGGCGATGGGGCTGTGGCGCAAGGCCTGGTACCCCCAGGCGCCCGTCTATCCGGTGGCCCTGGCCAAAGGTGGCGATCCCAACAGCCTCGCCGGCCTGAGCCGCATGGGCCAGGCCCAGATCGATGGCATGCGCATGATGGGCGACGCCCCCACAAAGGAGAACAGGGTCACCTGGTTCCTGGAGGGGATGCTCCATCACCACGGCGGGGCGCTGACCATGGCCCATGACGCCCTGGCCAAGAGCACCAATCCCACGATCCGGCGCTTCGCCCGCCAGGTGATCGTGGCCCAGCGCGCCGAGATCATCGAACTGCGGCGGATGCTGGCGGTCGATGGCCTGCGCAAGCCGGTATACGCCCGCTACGACAGCCTGTTCGCACTCTGAGCCGCCAGCCGGACTGACCTTGCCAGCCTGCCGAAGGCCGAGGCAGGAGTGAGAATGGTTCCCATTCTTTTCCTGCCACCTGGCGGAGCTTCCATGAACATCCTTGGCGTCGTTTCCAGGTTCTGGCACGTCCCCCTGGGCCTCGGGCTTCTGGCCGCCCAGCCCGCGGCCGTGACGGCCGGGGAGCTCAATCTCGACGCCATCAATCGCTACGCCAGGAGCGCGACGGGGCAGAGCCAGGAGCAGGCCACCAGCATCAACCAGTTCTCCGACGTCAAGCCCACTGACTGGGCCTATCAGGCGCTTTCGAACCTGATCGAGCGCTACGGCTGCGTCGCCGGCTACCCGAACGGCACCTACAAGGGCGGCCAGGCCATGACCCGGTTTGAGGCGGCGGCCCTGCTGAACGCCTGCCTCGACCGGATCACCGAGGTGACCGATGAGCTCAAGCGCCTGATGGCCGAGTTCGAGAAGGAGCTCGCCGTGCTGCGCGGCCGCGTGGATGGCCTGGAGGCCAAGGTGGGTGAGCTCGAGGCCACCCAGTTCTCCACCACCACCAAGCTGAGCGGCCAGGCCACCTTCGTGATCGGTGCCAATGGCTTCTCAGGCAACGACAGCCTCAACGTCGATGCCGCCCGGGCCGCCGTTGGCGCCACCACCTTCAGCTACGACATCCAGCTGAGCTTCGACACCAGCTTCACCGGCAAGGACCTGCTGCGCACGAACCTGCGGGCCGGCAACTTCGCCGATTCCGCCTTCGGCGGCGCTGGCCCCACCGGTGGGCTCTCCACCCTGGAGGCTGCATTCCAGGAGGACTGCGGTGGCCCCGCCGACTGCGGCGATGTGGTGGCGATCGACAAGATCTTCTACCAGTTCCCGATCGGCAGCTCGTTCACCGCGACCGTCGGCGGACGGGTGGGTCAGGAGGACATGCTCGCCATCTGGCCGAGCGCCTACCCCGCCGACACGATCCTCAACCTGTTCACCCTCAACGGCGCCCCGGCGGCTTACAACAAGAACCTCGGACCGGGGGCCGGCCTCTGGTGGCAGCAGGGCGGCTTGAGCATCAGCGCCAACTACGTGGCCGCCAACGGCGATGGGGGCGATCCCAACATCGGCGGCATCGGCACCGTGGCCTCGGCCGGCACGGGCACTGTGCAGATCGGCTACGCCAAGGAGCAGTGGGGCCTGGCGGCGATCTACTCCCGCATCCAGTCGGGCGTGGGCGTTCCGGGCACCACCCCCTTCACCGGCCTCACCTTCGAGGCCAACCCCAACAGCCGCACCGATGCCTTCGGCGTCAGCGGCTACTGGCAGCCGGCCGAGTCCGGCTGGATTCCCTCCATCAGTCTCGGCTGGGGCCTCAACGGCACCAGCGACAACACCGCCCAGGCCCCCGGCGCCCTGCGCACCAGCCAGTCGTGGATGGTGGGCCTGCAGTGGGACGACGCCTTCGTCAAGGGCAACGCCCTCGGCATGGCGGTGGGTCAGCCCAGCTTCGCCACGGCCCTGACAGGCGACCAGACGCCCCAGGACGGCAACTTTGCCTGGGAAGGGTGGTACAAACTCCAGGTCACCGACAACATCAGCGTGACGCCGGCCCTCTTCTACCTGAGCCGGCCCCTGGGGCAGGACACCACGCCCGGCACCACGTTCCGGCAGCTGGGCGGACTGGTGAAGACCACCTTCCGCTTCTGAGGGCCCGCGGGAACGCATGATGAGGGAGACCTGGAGGCCCGGCCACCATGGATCTCACGCCGTTCCTGCCGAGCCTGGAAGGAAACACCTTCGAGGACGTGCTGCTCTCGGTGTCGGTGAAGGGGAAGGTGGCTATCGCCATGAAGGGCCGCTTCCTGCTGCGGGCGCTGTGCGAGAGCGTCAGCGACCGCCGCCTGATCGGTTGCGCGATCACCGATGAGGAAAGCTGCCTCGGCTACCTCAGGCAGGAGCCCTACGAATGGCTGCTGTGCACCGATCACCTGGAGAGCGGCAACGGCTTTGAGCTGACGCGCAAGGCCAAGCAGCTGAGCCCCGATCTCAAGGTGGTGATGCTGGCCCTGGGGGATGTGATCCCCGCCGAATACGAGCACGCCCCCTGGCTGGAAGCCGTGGTGGCGGAGGCCGACATCGTCGAAGATCAGCGGCCCCTGCAGGCCGCCGTGATCGCGGTGCTGGGGTACCACTCCTATCGCAGCCCCTCACTGCGCTCCGGCAAGCTCCCGTACCTCAGCTGTCCGCGGCTGACCCCGCGGGAATACGAGGTGCTGGACCTGCTGGCCAGCGGCCTCAGTGACCGGGAGATCGCCAGCAAGCTGGTGGTGAGCGACGCCACGGCCCGCCCCTACACCAAGCGCCTGCTCCAGACCCTCGGCGTCAAAAGCCGCATGCAGGCGGTGCTCAAAGGAGTCCGCTGCGGCATGGTTCAGCTGGGCTGAGGGCCGGCACCTCCTGGCAAGGACTAGCCTGAATACACCGATTCAGTTGACTGCAAGGCCCCCTCCGTGCGTCTGGACCCTGCGACGGAGGCGCGGCTGGATCGGCTGGCCTCGGAAACGGGCGGACCAAGGCCTTCTAGCTGCGAGAGCTGATCGAGCAGGGCCTGGACGACTTGGAGGATGCTTACCTCGGTGCTGCAGCTCTGGAGGCCCACCGCCGCTCTGGGGAGCCGACCATCCCGATGGATCAACTGGTGAGCGACCTTGGCCTGGACGGTTGAGTTCATCCCGGAGGCGGCACGGCAGCTAGGCAAGCTGGATCGCACGGCCGCCGCTCGTATCACTCGGTACCTCCAGCACATGGTGTCCAGTTGCAGTCACCCGCGCCAGAGAGGCAAGGCCCTGACGGCAAACCTCTCCGGCCCATGGCGCTACCGGGTTGGCGACGACCGCGTGATCTGTCAGATCGAGGATGAGCGCCTTGTCGTGCTGGTGGTCGGGCTCAGCCACCGCAGCGACACATACCACTGATGCCACCCGCTGCTGCAAAGCGGCGTTTGGCTGGAGTCTCCTGCGGTGATTGGGATGGGTCGCCTGAGATTCGAACTCAGGACCAGTCGGTTAAAAGCCGAATGCTCTACCGCTGAGCTAGCGACCCGATGCAGGTGCCCTGGACAGGGACCGATCGAACGTATCACAGGGGGATGGGGCTGATGGAGGACGCCCCTGCGGTGCCGCACGCAATCCCATCACCCCCTGACGAGGGAGGAAGAAAAGGTGGCGAAGTGGGCCGCCTCGGATTCGAACCGAGGACCGATCGGTTAAGAGCCGACTGCTCTACCGCTGAGCTAGCGACCCGCCATTGGCGAAACTATCACCCGTCGGCGACCCCTCCCAAGCCCGCCACCCGCCACCCATGACCAGCCCCGACGCCTGGCCCAGCCGCTGGGACGCCCCCCGCCTCGACGCCGCCGCCTGGGTGGCCCCATCGGCTGTGGTGATCGGCGATGTGCGGCTGGCGGCGGGGGCCAGCCTCTGGCCCACCGCGGTGGCGCGGGGGGATGTCTGCACGATCGTTGTGGGGGAGGGCAGCAACGTGCAGGACGGCGCCGTGCTGCACGGCGATCCCGGCCAGCCGGTGACGATCGGCGCCGATGTGACCATCGGCCACCGGGCCGTGGTCCATGGCGCCACGCTGGAGGACGGCTGCCTGATCGGCATCGGCGCCATCGTGCTCAACGGCGTCACGGTGGGGGCCGGGGCCCTGGTGGCGGCCGGCGCGGTGGTCACCCGCGACGTGCCCCCCGGCACCCTGGTGATGGGGGCTCCGGCGGTGGTGAAACGCCGGCTCGATGCCGCCGCGATCGAGGCCCAACGGCAGCACGCCCGCCGTTACCGCAGCCTGGCGGAGGTTCACGCTGGACTCCGTTAGGATCCCGCCATCGTTTTCCCTCCTCCGCCATGGACCTCCGGCTGCTGCTCGTCGCTGCTCCGATCCTCCTGGCCGTGGGTTGGGCCGCCTTCAACATCGGCCGCGCCGCCTTGGGTCAGCTGCAACTGATGCTCAAGCGCGCCCGCGCCTGATGGTTGTCGTCATCGGGGCCGGCCTCGCCGGTACCGAAGCCGCCTGGCAGATGGCCGCAGCCGGGGTTCCGGTCCGGCTTGTGGAGATGCGCCCCGTGCGCCCCTCCCCCGCCCACCACAGCGGTGAATTTGCCGAGTTGGTCTGCAGCAACAGCTTCGGCGCCCTCTCCTCCGATCGGGCCGCCGGCCTGCTCCAGGAGGAGCTGAGGCGCCTGGGATCATTGGTGATCGGCACCGCCGATATCCATGCGGTGCCCGCCGGCGGCGCCCTGGCCGTCGACCGGGGCCGCTACAGCGCCGCCCTCACGGCCGCCCTTGAGGCCCATCCCCTGGTGACGGTGGAGCGGCGCGAACAGCTGGGGCTACCCGACCCTGAGGAGATTGCCGTGCTGGCCACCGGTCCCCTCACCGGCGCCGCCCTGGCCGACGACCTGCTTCGCTTCACCGGGCGGGAGTCCTGCCATTTTTTTGATGCCGCCAGCCCGATCGTGGAGGGGGAGGGCATCGACCTGTCGGTGGCTTTCCGCGCCAGCCGCTACGACAAGGGCGACGCCGATTACATCAACTGCCCCATGGACCGGGAGCAGTATCTCGCCTTCCGCACGGCCCTGCTGGAGGCAGAAAAGGCGGAGCTGAAGGATTTCGAGCAGGAGAGCGCCACGTTCTTCGAGGGCTGCCTGCCGATCGAGGAGCTGGCCCGCCGCGGCGAGGACACGATGCGCTACGGCCCGCTCAAGCCGATCGGCCTCTGGGATCCGCGCTGGGGTGACCTGCACGACCGCGACGTGCGCCGTGCCAAGCGGGCCCATGCGGTGGTGCAGCTACGCCAGGAGGACAAGGACGGCCAGCTCTGGAACCTCGTCGGTTTCCAGACCAACCTCAAGTGGGGCGAACAGCAACGGGTGCTGCGGATGATCCCCGGCCTGGAGAACGCCACCTTCGTGCGGTTCGGGGTGATGCACCGCAACACCTTCCTCGACTCCCCCGAGCTGCTGAGGCCCACCCTGCAGTTCCGCCAGCGCCCCAGCCTGCTGGCCGCCGGCCAGCTCACCGGCACCGAGGGCTACGCCGCCGCCGTGGCGGGCGGCTGGCTGGCCGGCACCAACGCCGCCCGCCTGGTGCGGGGGCTGGCACCCCTGAGCCTGCCGCCCACCACCATGGCCGGTGCCCTGCTCGCCTTCATCTCGGATGCGGATCGCAGCGGCAGCGCACGCAAGGGGGGCTTCCAGCCCATGCCCCCCAGCTTCGGGCTGATGCCGGAGCTACCTGAGCGAATCCGCGACAAACGCCGTCGCTACGGCGCCTACCGCGACCGGTCCCTGGGGGATCTGGCCGCCTGGGAGAGCGAGCGCCAGGCCAGCGCCCGTTGCGCGGTTCCCGCAACCGGCTGAGGAGGGCCGCTTCCTAGGGTCAGACCGCTTCCGTTTGCCTGGTTCCGGTGACCGTCACGGCCCGTTCGTCCGCCGCCGCTCCCCACACCGCGGTCGATGGCCGCCCCTGGGACGTGGTCGTGATCGGCTCCGGCATCGGCGGGCTGGTCACCGCCAGCCAGCTGGCGGCCAAGGGGGCCTCGGTGCTGGTGCTGGAGCGCTATCTGATCCCCGGTGGCAGCGGCGGCAGCTTCCGCCGCGATGGCTACACCTTTGATGTCGGCGCCTCGATGATCTTCGGCTTCGGCGAGAAGGGCCACACCAACCTGCTCACCCGCGCCCTGGCGGATGTGGGCGAGCACTGCGAGACCATCCCCGACCCCGCCCAGCTGGCCTACCACCTGCCCGGCGGCCTGTCGGTGGCGGTGGATCGCGATTACGAGCGCTTCATCGCCGACCTCACCGTCCTGTTTCCCCATGAGGCCAAGGGGATCCGCGCCTTCTACGACACCTGCTGGCAGGTGTTCAACTGCCTCGATGCGATGCCGCTGCTGTCGCTGGAGGACCCCGCCTACCTGGCCAAGGTGTTCTTCCGCGCGCCCCTGGCCTGCCTGGGACTGGCCCGCTGGCTGCCGGTGAATGTGGGCGCGGTGGCCCGTGCGCACATCAGCGATCCGGATCTGCTCAGGTTCATCGACATGGAGTGCTTCTGCTGGTCGGTGATGCCCGCCGATCGCACGCCGATGATCAACGCCGGCATGGTGTTCTCCGATCGCCACGCCGGCGGCATCAACTACCCCAAGGGCGGCGTCGGGGTGGTCGCCGAGAAGCTGGTGGCGGGCCTGCGGAAACACGGCGGCGAGATTCGCTACCGGGCGCGGGTGGTGAAGGTGCTGCTGGAGAACGGCCGGGCCGTGGGGGTGAAGCTGGCCAGCGGCGAAGAGATTCGGGCCCGCCGGGTGGTGAGCAACGCCACCCGCTGGGACACCTTCGGCTCCCTGGTGGACGCGGAGCACACCCCGGCCGCCGAGCGCACCTGGCGGCGGCGCTACAAGCCCTCGTCTTCCTTTCTTTCGTTGCACCTGGGGGTGAAGGCCGAGGCCATCCCGCCGCACAGCCATGTCCATCACCTGCTGCTGGAGCGCTGGCAGGACATGGAGGCCGAGCAGGGGGTGATCTTCGTCTCGATCCCCACCCTGCTCGATCCCTCCCTGGCCCCGGAGGGCCACCACATCGTGCACACCTTCACCCCGTCGGCGATGGACACCTGGCAGGGGCTGGCCCCGGGCGCCTACAGGGCCGCCAAGGAAGCCGCCGCCACCCGGCTGATCCGCAGGCTGGAGGCGATCCTGCCGGGCCTGGAGGGCGCCATCACCCACCGGGAGATCGGCACCCCCCGCAGCCACCGCCGCTTCCTGGGCCGCCACGGCGGCAGCTACGGACCGGTGCCCGCCCTGCGGCTGCCCGGCCTGCTGCCAATGCCCTTCAACCGCACCGCCATTGCGGATCTCTATTGCGTCGGTGACTCCTGCTTCCCCGGCCAGGGGCTGAATGCGGTGGCCTTCAGCGGCTTCGCCTGCGCCCACCGCATCGGCGCCGACCTGGGTCTCAATCCCTGGAGCCTGCCGGCCTGAATCTGCCGCCGCGGATCACGCGAGCTACTCCCGCCCACACCTCGGCGTCTGTAGGGTTTGTGAATATTTATTTCGCATCCATGGCGGCTCCGATTCCCAGCTCCGCCGACCTGGCGCGCTACATGGAAGCCCGCGGCGAGATGGGCAAGCCCTGGGTGTGGCACCTGCTCCGCCTCAGCAAGCTCAAGGAGGCCAAGGACACGATGGAGCCCAACGAGTACGTCGAGCGCCTGGGCGAAGCCCACGCCGACCTGATGCGCCTCGGCAGCTTCTGGAAAGGTCGGGAAGCGGAGCTGTTCGGGGGCCGCTATCAGCCCAGCCAGGTGATCGAACCCCTGCCCGGCTCCCCCGACGACCGATGAGCGCCGAGCCGTCTTGCCATCGCTACCCCATGGCAGTGCTGATCCGCTTCACGCTGCTCGGGCTTTACCTGGCCCTGGTCTTGCCTCTGCCGTTGCTGGCACCAGAGCCTTTGAAGCTGACCTTGCTGCTGGCCTCCATCGCCGGCCTGGTGCTGGTGCTGGCCATCACCAGTGAGCAGGTGGAGCTCGATGCTCAGGGTCTGCGGGTGGGCCATCCCCCCTGGTGCGCCTGGCTGCTGCGCCGGGGCTGGAGCCTGCCCTGGAGCCGCATCACCGCACTGACACCGGTGACCACCAGCCAAGGGGGTCGGGTTTACTACGTGCGCAGCGCCGCCACGGAGGATGGCCCCAACCGAGAGTCCTGGTTGCTGCCCCAGCGGGTGGCCCGCTTCGATGATTTCCTGGAACGCTTCTCCAGTGCCACCGGCCTGACGACCCAAGGAATCAGCCGGATCAGCCCTCCATGGACCTATCAGTTGCTGGCCCTGCTTTCGGCCCTGCTGCTGGTCGGTGAAACCCTGGCCCTGATCCTTCGTCCGGGGTGAGCCTCGGACCTAGTTGAGGCGGGACGAGCTACTGGGGGACGTGAGCAGCAATCCCGACCCAGCGCTGCCGGCAGCCTCCTCGCTGAATTCGGGAAGGGTGTCGAGGCTGAAGCGATAACCCTGCTGGCGCATCGTTTCGATCGCACCACCTTCGCCGAGACCCGCCTGCTCCAGCTTGCGGCGCAGGGTGAGCACCTGGGTATCGACGGATCGGGGCCCACCACTGAAGGGAGGCCAGGCCATGCGCAGCAGCTCCTGGCGACTGCGCACCACCCCCGGGGGCATCAGCAGGGCACAGAGCAGGGCGAATTCCCTGGGGCTGAGTTCCACCGGCTGGTCGCGCAGGGTGACCTGGCGCAGCAACAGGTGCACCTCCAGGGGGCCGACGCAGACACGCTCCTGAAGGCCACTGCCACTGCGCCTTAGCAGGGTGCGGCAACGGGCCGCCAGCTCCTCAAGACCGAAGGGCTTGCGCAGCACATCGTCGGCGCCGTCGTCCAGCAGGGCCACCACGGGCTCGGAACCGGAACGGGCCGTGAGCACCATCACCTGGCAATGCAGCTGGGCCGCCAGACGCAGGGCCGAAGTTTCTTCAAGCAGCTCAGCGCTCACCAGCAGATCGGGTGATTGCTCCTGGCAGATCTCGAGGGCTTCGCGGGCGGTGGCCACCGCCGCAGCGAGGTGGCCATCCTGGCGAAGGCGCTGGGCGAGAACCGTGCGCAGGGTCGCGTGGGGATCCACCACGAGAACCCTCCGTGGGGTACCTCCGGGATCGGTCAGTTTGTCCTGAGACACGGGCAGCTCCTCGGCATCACGATGAAATCAGAAGCGGAAGTGCCGGCAGCCGACTGAGTGTGTCAACGCTAACTGGAAATGTGCGTGGACGCCGGTGACGGGCGATGCCTTGTCAACTGTCTGCTCCCGGAAGGCGGTCGCGGCACGGCAGGATGGAGCCATCTGCCGGCTTTCGCCGCCTCAATGACGCCAGGGGCCCGACCCCAGCCATGACAGCACTCCAACATCCCGACGCGATCCGCCACTTCCAGTCCCTGTGCGATGCCTGCCAGGACCTGTCCGATCGTCATCACGGACCCTCCGAGCTGCGCCTCTATGCGGACGGCTACCTGCACGCGCTGCGGCGGACGGCCGTGCTCGACCACCACTCCCAGAGGCGGCTCGAGGAACTGATCGACCGCTGGATCCAGGACCCGTCCAGCTTCATGGGGCCCGACGGCCAACCCAAGCTGCTCATGGAAACAAGCCGCTACTGAGTGGACCGTGGGGCAAGGCTGGGCTAAGAAGCCAAGGCCACTTCAAGCTTCTCGCGCAGTTCGCCGCTGTTGTACATCTCGATCAGGATGTCGGAGCCGCCGAGAAACTCCCCTTTCACGTACACCTGGGGGATGGTGGGCCAGTCGGAGAATTCCTTGATTCCCTGGCGGATCTCCATGTCGGAGAGCACGTCAAACGTCTCGAATGCCACACCGAGTGACTGCAGGATCTGGACCACATTGTTGGAGAACCCACACTGCGGCATCAGCTTGTTGCCCTTCATGAAGACGACCACGGGGGCGGTCGTGATCAGGTCGTCGATGCGTTGACGGGTGCTGGCATCCATGGTGAGGAAATCGGAAAAGGGATTCAGGAAGGGAGGGAGGTCTGGACCGCCAAGGCATGGATGGCCTCACTGGCCAGTTCGCTGCGCAGGGCGCCGTAGACGAGCTGGTGCTGCCGCACCCGGTTGAGCCCGGCAAAGGCGCCGGACACCACCTTGACCTGGAGGTGGTCACCACCACCGGTGAGATCCTCCACCTCCACGGCAGCATCGGGAAGCGCGCGGCGGATGGCGTCCTTGACCTGCTCCGGTTGCACCATGGCGGCGGGGATCTGGGGGGTGATGGGCAGCTGGAATCTAAGGACGATCAGCCGCCGGCGGCCGATCCCGGTGCGGTGTAGGGAGTGACAACAAAACCCAGTTCCACCAGTTGCTGGTAAGCCTTGCGCCCGCCTTCGTTGGTGGGGGTCATGATCTTGACCACTTCCACCAACAGGGGAATGGCCACCTCCGGCTGGTTCTGGCGGCGGAACAGGGCCGCCAACCTCAGGTTGGTCTCGGCCAGCAGCGTCAGGGCCTCCCGCCCCTTGTCATCCATCTCCCGCGGGATACGGGCATCGAGGCCGCGGAAGGAGCCGCTCAGATCGCGGTAGAAGCCGAGCAGACGCCGGCTGGCATCCCGGGCCAGGTCGTAGAGGCGCCGCCCCTCGGCCAGGTTGCCGCTGGCCACCGCCGCGTCACCCCTGGCGAGCAAGGTTTTCACCGAGGACAGGTTGAGGTCGGTGCCGGCGGGCTGCACGGTCTGGGGGGTGTCCTGGGCCCGGGCCACCGGCTGGAGCAACGGTTGGGCCAGGGCGAGCAGGGCCAGGGCCAGGGCCCCTCCGCAGACCCCGGCGAAGCCCGATGGCCGAGCGGATCGAAGGGAAACGATGGCGGAAGGCCTGATCACGTCGACGCCTGACGGGTAACGGCCGAACTTTACGGGGACCCGATCGGACGTCCCACCGCGGCGCGGGCCGCTTGCTCGGCCGACTCCATCGCGGCGGCGAGCTGGGCGCAGAAAGCCAGGGCCGCCTGGCGACCCTGCCCCGCTGCCAGCAAGGGCGGGCCGAAACAAAGGGCGGCTTCATCGCCGTAGCGGGGGTCGGCGTGGCCGTAGGCGATGCCCACCGGCACCACCGGCACCTCCACACCCTGGCTGGCGGCCAGCAGAGCCAGGCGTGCCAGCCCCTGTTGCACACGGATGGGCCCATCCTCCCGGCGGATGCGACCCTCCGGAAACACCACCAGTTGCTGGCCTGCGGCCAGCAACTCCACGGAGAACCGCAGGCTGGTCAGGGTGGGGCGGCCCTGATCGACCGGGAAACAGCCGAGGCGGTGCAGGAACCACCCCTGCAGTCCCTTCATTTCGTCCGCCGTCACCATGAAGCGGCAGTCGCGACCGGTGATGCGGCGGCCGGCGGCCCAGGGCAGCATCAGGGCATCCCAGCGGGCCCGGTGGGTGGGAGCCAGCAGCACGGCCCCTTCAGTGGGCAGATTCTGCCGATCCAGCAGCTTGAGCTCAGCGAAATAGCCCTTGAGAACCACGTCGATGGTGACCACCATCGCCAGCGGCGACAGCCAGGGGCTGATGCCGTTGCAGAGCGAACTCTCCCGCGAGCTGATCGCAGCGGAGAGGCCTGATCCGGGGGGCGTCTGCGCCGCCAACACTCTTGATCCGGCGGAATAACGAAATGGACGCTAAGGGCTCGATCCCCCCGCTGCAGGGCCGAGGCTGGCAGTTGGGCCTGCGGCCGCGGCCCCGACGACCGATACGGTTCGGTCAGGATCGCTTCAGCCACCAGCCGCCCATGGCCAGCCTCGGGGTCAACATCGACCACATCGCCAACGTGCGGCAGGCCCGCCGCACCGTGGAACCTGATCCGGTGCGCTTCGCCCTGCTGGCCGAGCTGGGCGGCGCCGACGGCATCACCGTGCACCTGCGGGAGGACCGACGCCACATCCAGGACAGGGACGTGGAGCTGCTCCGGGCCACCGTGCGCACCCGTCTCAACCTGGAGATGGCCGCCACCGCGGAGATGGAGGCGATCGCCCTGCGGGTCCGCCCCGACATGGTGACCCTGGTGCCGGAACGGCGCGAAGAGGTGACCACCGAGGGCGGCCTGGACGTGGCCGGACAAGTGGAGAGCCTCGCTCCCCTGGTGGGGCGCCTGATGGGGGCGGGGATCGGCGTCAGCCTGTTCGTCGACCCCGACGACGCCCAGATGGAGGCCTGCCGGGACTGCGGGGCCCGCTGGGTGGAGCTCCACACCGGCACCTATGCGGAGGCCGCCTGGGAGCAGCAGCCGTTCCAGCTGGCCCGAATCACTGAAGCCACCGCCATCGCCCGGGGCCTCGGCCTGCGGGTGAACGCCGGCCATGGCCTGACGTATCACAACGTCGAGCCAATCGCAGCGATCGAGGCCATGGAGGAGCTCAACATCGGCCACACGATCGTGACCCGTGCCCTGGCGGTCGGCCTCGAAGAAGCGGTGCGGCAGATGCGGGCGCTGGTGCAGAATCCCCGCCGCGACCCGCTGTTCGGCGACCGCCAGCCCTGAGGCCCCCACCGCCATGACCCGCTTCCACTTCGTCGCCGCCAGCCGCGCCTTCCTGCTTGAGGAGGAACCCCTGGAGGAGGTGCTGCGCGAACGCGTGCGCCACTACGCCGAGAAGGACAAGACCATCGACTTCTGGCTCCTGGAACGTCCCGCCTTCCTGGAAGCGCCCGAACTGGCCGCCACGGTGGCCTCCGTGCCCCGACCCGCGGCGGCGGTGGTATCCACCGACGAGAAGTTCATCACCTTCATGAAGCTGCGCCTGGAGTTCGTAGCCCAAGGGAGCTTCGAGGCCCCGAGCCACGCCATCCCCGATGCACTGGCCACCATGACCTGATCAAAACGGCCCTCAGAACAGGCCCAGGAAGCGCCGCCGGGGCGTCTGGTCTTCGCTTGGGCTTGAAGGGCGGGGCTTGCCCTGGCCGCCATCCTGCTGGTAGCGGGGCTTGCTGTCGCCGATGGTCAGGGGCGCTTCCTTGTTCTTCCACCAGACCCAGTCCCGGATCGGCGGGGTGTTCTCCAGCTCCCAGCGGGTCAGGCCCAGTCCCAGCCGGGAGGAGGCATCGAGCAGCACATCCAGCATTTCCTCGCCATCCCTACAGCGGGCCAAGGACTCGTTGGTGCGTTTGGCCCCGTCCAGGGCCTTCACCAGGGCGTTGACGCGCTGGGTGACCGGCAGATCCTTCAGATCCATCGCCCGTTACCTCCTGGGGTGCACCGCGGCCGCACCGTATCAGCGCTGGAGCCCTGCCGGCGCCGGCGGGGGGTGACAGAAACCCCCGTCAAGGGCAAGACTCAGGACGAAGCTTCTTTTTTGATGACCTTCCCGGAGCCACGCTCACCGCACCACTGGGTGATCGGGGATGTCCATGGCTGCGCAGAAGCTCTGCAATGGCTGTTGGCCCAGCTGCCCCCAGGCGACCGGCTGGTGTTCTGCGGCGACGTGATCAACCGTGGCTCCCGCATCGAGGCCGCCATGGAGCTGGTCTGGGACCTGGTACGCCGCGGTCGGGCGGTATGGCTCAAGGGGAACCATGAACGGGACCTGGTCAGCCGGCTCGACCTGGGCCTGGCGTCCTCCAGCCACCCGGAACTGAACGGTAACGACACCTACCGCCAGCTCGGAGCGGCCCGCTGCCGCCTCTGGCGCGACCGGCTCGACCAGCTGCCCCTGGCCTACTGGGGTCGGGGCTGGGTGGCCACCCATGCCGGCTTCGACCCCCGCACCTGGCAGCCCGATCTCAACGTGCGGCTGGCCTTCTGGCAAGCCTATGACGACCGCTTCGGCGAGGTGATCGTCGGCCATACCCCCGGGCCCGGCCTGCGGCGGCTGGGATCGATCGTCCTGCTCGACACCGGCGCCTGCTACGGCGGTGACCTCACCGCCTACTGCCCCGAAACCCGGCAGACACGACGGGTCAGCGGTCTGCCTCCGGCAGGCAGATCCTTGCCAGCCGTCGTGCATGGCTCAGCCCTGAGCTGCGTCCTCTGAGCCCGTCCCCGTGCTGACGGTCTTTCGCAGCAACCGGGCGGAGCTGCTGGCCAGGGTGCTGGCCACCCAGCTGCGCTTGCAGCCCCCCGATCCCTTCGAGCAGGTGCAGGTGGTGGTCAACACCTGGCCCACCAGCCGCTGGCTCGGGGAGCAACTGGCGGAGCACCTGGGCGGCATCGCCGCCAACCTGCGCTTTCCCTTCCCGGGCAGCCATCTGCGCCAGCTGGTGGAGCAGCTGCTGGCTCCAGCGGAAGGGTCAGCTGAAAGCAATGCCGATCCCTGGCGCGCCGACCAGCTGGTCTGGCCCCTGCTCGGTCTGCTGCCAGCCGTGGCCGCCGCAGGGGAGGGGGGGCCGCTGCGTCATTGGCTGGCCGAGAGAGGCGGCGGCGACCAACTGGAACTGGGCCACTGGCAGCTCGCTCGCGCCATCGCCGATGCCTTCGATGACTACGCCCTCTACAGACCCGAGCTGCTGGGCGCCTGGGGGGCCGGCAAGGCGATCGATGCCAGCGGCGGGCCCCTGCCGGAGAACCAGCGCTGGCAGCCCCTGCTCTATCGCTCCTTGCTGCAGGAGCTGGGCCACGAACCGTTCGGGCGCCGGGTGCAGGAGCTGATCGGGAAGCTGCGCCGCGGCGAGCTCTCCGAGGAGGCGCGCGGCACCCCCCTGCGCCTGTTCGGCCTCAGCAGCATGGCCCCGATCCAGGTGCAGCTGCTTCAGGCCCTGAGCCTGCATCGGCCGGTGGACCTCTACCTGCTCACCCCCTGCCGGGATCTCTGGCAACGCTGCGGCGAGCGTCGCCGCCAGCTCAGTGATGCCCTGGCCCTGTATCAGCCGTTCGAGGCCGCCTGGCTGCTGCAGGCCCCGGGCCTGGAGGCCCGCTTCGGCCGCCTGGGAGGGGAGTTCCAGCAGCTGCTGGAGGGCACTGGCGAGGCCCAGCTGGGGGAGGAGCAGGAGAAGGACCTCTTCTTCGCTGCGGCCAGCGGCGACGGCCCTGCCCCCTTGCTGGCCCAGCTGCAGGAGCAGCTGGCCGATGCCAGCCGGATTCCGGCCCTGGAGCTGGATCCCCAGGATCGCTCTCTGGAGTTCCATGCCTGCCCCGGCCGGCTGCGCCAGGTGCAGATCGTGCGCGACCGCCTGCTGCAACTGCTGGCAGCCGACCCCAGCCTCGAACCACGCGACATCCTGGTGATGACACCGGACATCAACGGCTTCGCCCCCTTGGTGGCCTCGGTCTTCGGCGATGGCGGCGCCACGGGGGTGGAACTCCCCTGGCGACTGACCGACCGCAGCCAGGACGAGGGGGCCGGTCTCGGCAGCACGTTGCTTCAGCTCCTGGAGCTGGCCGGCACCCGCCTCACCGCCTCCGGTCTGGAAACCCTGCTGGGTTGCGGCCCCCTGCTGGGCCGTTTCGACCTCGAGGCCAGGGAGGCGGCCCGCCTGGTCGAGGCGTTGCAGGAGGCGGGCTTCCGCTGGGGCCTCGACGGTGAGGAGAAGGACGGTGCGTGCCACAGCCTGGCCTGGGCCATCGACCGGCTGCTGCTCGGCCTGGTGCTGCCCGCCGGAGCGGGCCTGGCGCCGGGGGAGACGGCCCCCTGGGAGGGGGGCGTGCCCCTGGAGCTGACCGGCCGCTGGCTGCATCTGCTCGGCCGACTGCGCCACTGGCTGGGGGAGCTGCGCCGCGGCGGTGCTGTGACCATCTGGGTGGAACGGCTGCGGCGGCTGATCGACGACCTCTTCGGTGACGGGGGCGAGGCCGCCGGCGAACTGCCGGCCCTGATGGCAGCGATCGACGCCTGGCATACCGCCGCCGGCCACTGTCCGCTGGGCCTGGAAGCCCCGGTGGCGGCGGCCGTGCTGCGGGAGCTGCTTGGGGCCGACAGCGGCCGCTTCGGCCATCGCAGCGGCGCCCTGACGATCAGTGCCCTCGAACCGATGCGGGCCATCCCCTACCGGGTGATCGTGCTCATGGGGCTGGAGGCGGGCCTGTTTCCCCGGCCGGGCGACCGTCCCGCCTTCCACCTGATGGAGGGCCAGCGCCAGCTCGGCGACCCCCATCCCGCCGACCAGGACCGCTACGTGCTGATGGAGGCCCTGCTCTCCGCCCGGGACCACCTGCTGCTCAGCTGGAGCTGCCGCGACGACCGGACCGGCGCCGCCCTGCCCCCCTCCGGTCCTGTGGGCCATTGGCTGCAGTGGCTGGCCGGCCAGCTGGACCCCGAGGCCATGGGACGCCTGCAGGTGGAGCACGCGGCCAACCCCCTCGATCGGCGCAACTTCCTGCCCGCCGCAGGCCGGGAGCCCTCCAGCTGCGACCGCAGGCTGTTGCAAGCGGTGCGCCTCCTGAGAGGCAATCCACCGCCGCCAACAGCGCCATTGCTGGCGGGGCCGAGCCCGGAGGAAAGCACCACAGCCACCGACACTCTCACCGCCAGCGACGCTTTCAACGACCTGCGGCACTGGCTGGCGGCCCCCCAGGCGCACTGGCTCCAATCCCTGGGCCTGCGCCCCGGTGAATGGGAGAAGCGCATCGACGACCTCGAGGCCCTGTGCCTGGGGGAGCGGGAGCGTTCCACCCTGCTGCGGGGCAGGCTGCAGCGCAGCGACGGCGACCCCAGTGGCGGGGACCCAGGCACGGCTAACGACTGGCTCGCCTGGCACCGCGGGGAAGGTGTGCTGCCCCCCGGGGCCGCGGCTGATCTGGAAGCGGTCCTCCTGCAACGGCGCTGGTCGAGCCTGGCGGCGGCCCTCGAGCACCTCGGCCCGCCGCGGCAGGTCAGCCACCTTTGGGGCCCCTGGCAAGCCCCGGTCCCCTGGCGCGGCGAGACGGTCGTGCTGGTCCACACGGCCCAGGCCCGTGTCAGCCACCGGCTGGGGCTGTGGCTGCAGCTGTTGCTCGCGGCCGCCGCGGCCGGGGCCCCCTCGACAGCAGGCGGCCCGGCCCGGGGGGTTCTGATCGCCCGCGACGGCGACGTCTTCGCCCCGGCCCTGGAGCTCAAGGCGCCGACGCCCGAGGCGGCCCGCGACGAACTCCAACGGCTGGCCGGCCTGCAGCGCGACTGGCGCCGCCGTGGCTGGCCGGTGCCCCCGGAAACGGGCTGGAGCTTCGCGGTGGGCGAGCGCAAGCGACCGGGCCAGGGGCGGCTCAAGGCCGCCAGCACCTGGGAGGGTTCCGGTTTCCACAGCGGCGAGCGGGAACGGGCCGAGATGGAGGCCTGCTTCGGCGCCCGCCTACCGGCGGACGCCCTGCTGACGCCGGAGGTGCTGGACCTGGCCGACGCCCTGTTCTCCCCCCTGCTGGCGGCGGAGACAGAGCCATGACCGCCAGAGCCTCCGAGGCCACACCCCCCGAAAGCTTTGATCCCAATGCCGTCCGCCTCGACGACGGCGTGATGCTGCTGGAGGCCAGCGCCGGCACCGGCAAGACCTTCGCCCTGGCCCACCTGGTGCTGCGTCTCCTGGCGGAGCGACGGCTGGGGCTGCGGCAGCTGCTGGTGGTGACCTACACCAACGCCGCGGCGGCGGAACTGCGCGATCGCATCGGCCGTCGGATCCAGGAGGCCCTCACCGGCCTCCAGCCCCCCGCCGGCTGGCGGGCGCCCGACCCCGTGCTGGCGCAATGGCTGGAGCGCCAGCCGGGCGAGGCCGGGGCCCGCGGCACGGTGCAGGGCCTGCTGCTGCTGGCCCTCGAAGAGCTCGACGCCGCCGACATCACGACCATCCATGGCTTCTGTCAGCGCACGCTGCGGCGCCAGGCCATGGAGGCCGCCCGGCCGCCCGACCTGACGCTGGAGACCGACGCCGCTGAACTGGTCCGCCAGGTCGCCCACGACTACTGGCAGCAGCAGGTGCTGGCCCTTCCCCTGCATCTGGTGGAAGGGCTGGCGGCGAGCGCCGGCCTGGAGGACCTGGAGCGGCTGTTGCAGCTGCTCGATGGGGATCCCGGCCTGGTCCTCGCCCCCCTGCCGCAGGGCCTGAGCCTGGAACGGCCGCTGTTGGAGCAACTGGAGACGCTCTGGCACCAGCCGTGGAGGCGCTTCAAGCAGGCCTGGGCGGCCCAGGGGCAAGCCCTGGAGCAGGCCTTCAGGGACGCCGCCGGCGACTGGCGCGCCTCCGGCGCCAAAAGCATCACGCCGTATGCCGCCAAGCCCAAGACCGATCACTGCGGGCGGGTCGAGGCCTGGCTCGCCGGCCAGGACGACACCGGCAGCTACGCCGCGGTCTGTGCCGAAAAGGAGCTGGGGGAGTACTTCCACCCCCACCCGTTCTGCAAGGTGGCCAGAACGGTGGAAGGCCCGGAGCGGGAGATCCGGCTGCCCTGCCCCGACCTGCTGGAGGCGGTGGCCGCCCTGCGGGACGGACCGGCCGAGGCGTTGCTGCTGCACGGCTGCCACTGGGGACGGGCCGAGCTGGGCCGGCGTCGGGCGCGCAGCGGCAGCATCGGTTTCGCCCAGCTGCTCGAGGGGCTCGACCCCGGCCCGGACGCCACGGCCCCCACCCCTTTGCTGCGGGCGGTGGGGGAGCGCTACCGGGCCGCCCTGATCGACGAATTCCAGGACACCGACCCCGTCCAGTGGCGGATCCTGCGGCTGGCCTTCGCGGATGACGCCCATCTGCTGGTGATGGTGGGCGATCCGAAGCAGGCCATCTACCGCTTCCGTGGCGGCGACCTGGACACGTATCGGCGGGCACGACGCAGCGCCGCGCGGGTGCTCGCCCTTCAGGAGAACCGGCGCTCCAGCCCGGCGCTGATCGACAGTCTCAACAAGCTGATGGCCCCGGCGGGCCTGCCCCGCTCCCTCCTGCCGGTGCCGCCGGTGGAGGCCCGATCCCGGCGCCGCGGGCCCGACGGCCTGGCCCCGGTGCGCCTGCTCTGGCTGGGGGGCGAGCGGACGGCCGGGGAGCCCCTGCCGAGCAAGAGTGCGCTGGAGAGCCGGCTGCCCGACCTGGTGGCTGGCGCCGTTGCGGAGTTGCTGGAGCAGGCCCCCGCCCTGGTGGCGGGCGACGGCCAGCCCCCCCGCCGCCTTTGTGCCGGCGACATCGCCCTGCTGGTTCATAACCACCAGCAGGCGGAAGAGCAACGCAGCGCCCTGGAGCGGCGGGGCATCGCCAGCCGGTTGGTGAGCAAAGCCGATGTGTTCGCCAGCCCGGCGGCCACCGCCTTGCAGCGCCTGCTCGATGCCCTCGCCGATCCGGCCGATCCCAACCGCCTGCGGCTGCTGGCCGCCTCCCCCTTGCTTGGCTGGTCGGCCCGGCAGATCACCGCCGCCGAACCGGGCGACTGGAGCGAGCTGGCCGGACGGCTTCAGGGCCTGGCCCGGGATCTGCCCCATCAGGGACCGCTCGGGGTGCTCTCCCAGCTGCTGGACGGCGAAGGTCTGGCCCGACTGAGTGTCGGCGGCCGGTTGCTGGCGGATCTGCAGCAGGTGGCCGAACTGCTGCAGGAACGGCTGCATGGGGAGCGGCTGGCGCTGGTGGCCGCCGCCGATTGGCTGCGCCGCCTGCGGCTGGACCAGAGCCGGGCCACCGGAACCATCCCGGAATCCCACCAGGCCCACAGCGACAAGGTGGATGAGGCGGTGACTGTGATCACAGTGCACCGCAGCAAGGGCCTGGAGTTTCCCGTGGTGGTCTGCCCCTATCTCTGGGAAGCGGCCGGCACCGCTTCGGCGGGCCGGCATCGGCTGGGAATCCGCTGGCAGCCCCCCGGCAGTGCCGAGTCCCGCCTTGACCTGCATCGGCGTCCGGGCTGGGGCCAGGGATGGCAAGCACTCCGCCAACAGCGCCAGGCCGAACGGGCCGAGCGGGAGCGCCTGGCCTACGTGGCCGTCACCCGCGCCCAGCACCTGCTGGTGCTCGCCTGGGCGCCGGCGAAGGGGCAGCAGGCCAACCCCCTGTTCCCCTGGCTGTTCCCCGGCGAGCCCCTGCCCGATCCCGATGACGAGGCCTCCCTCGCGGCTCGGGGCGACGGGGACTGGCAGGCGCTTCTGCTGGCGGAAATCGACCGGCGGGCCCTGGGCGTCGATCTGCAGCCGCCGCCCGGAGATCGCCCAGCCCGTCGGAGCCGTGCGCAGCCCCCGGAGGCGATCGCCGCGCTTCGCTGCGGCCCTGTTCCCCTGCGCCACCTGGACACCAATTGGGGCCGCAGCAGTTACACCGCCTGGACCCGTGCCGCCCATGGCGCCCCGCCGTCGGTGGCGGCCCTCGACGAAGGCCGGGACACCAGCGATCCCAGCCCCAGCGACGAGGCAGCGGAGGCTGGGGCCGACCAGTGGCCCGAGCAGGGCCCCCTGGCCGGCTTCGCCCGCGGTGCGGCCGCCGGCGACTGCCTGCACCGGATGCTGGAGCAACTGGACTACCGCCGTCCCATCGACGCGGCGGCCAACCGCGAGCTGGTGGAGCGGGAGCTGCGAAGAGCCGGTCTTGGGGCGGAGCCCCTGGAACCGCTGCTGCAGGGACTGGAGCTGGTGCGCCTCACCCCCTTCGGCACCGAGCTGGGGTGCCTGCGGGTGGCCGACCTGGGACCGGAGCGCCGGCTGAACGAGATGAACTTCGATCTCACCCTCGGCTTCGCCAGGGCCGCGGGCCTGGCGTCGGCCTTCGCCGACCACCCCGGCGGCGCCTTCGGGGCCGCCTATGCCGCCACCGTGGCCAGCCTGCCGGTGGCCAGCCGCGGCTTCCTCACCGGTTCGATCGATCTGATCTTCACAGCCACCGGGGCCGACGGACAGGAGCGCTGGTGGGTGGCCGACTGGAAGAGCAACTGGCTGGGACGGCGGGACAGCGAAGGCCGGCCTCTGGCCTGCGGTCCGCGCCACTACGGCCAGGAGGCGATGGCCGCCCTGATGGCCCACAGCCACTACCCCCTCCAGGCCCACCTCTATCTGGTGGCCCTGCACCGCTACCTGGGCTGGCGCCTGCCGGGCTATGCCCCGGAGCGCCATCTGGGGGGCTACGCCTACGTCTTCCTGCGCGGCGCCCCCGGGGAAACGGGGGCGCAGGCCCTGCCCGGGGCTGTGCCGGGCCTGTTCGTGGAACGACCGCCCCTGGCCAGGGTCCTCGCCCTCGATAGGGCTTTGGGCGGCCACGCCGCGGAAGGCTTCGAGGAGGGGTCGCCATGAAGGACCCCATCCAGACCCCCCTGCCCTGGGTGGCGGCCCTTGGCCCCAGCCTGGCCGAAGCCCTGCCGCGTCTTTACGGCACTCCCTGCGATCCCTTGATCAGCGAGGTGATCAACGCCCTCACCGCAGCCCTGGGGCGGGGGGAACTGGAGCTGGAGCTGAACGGGCCGCCACCGGCCGAGGTGAGCGAAGCGTTCTGGCCCGAAGAGCACCGCAGCGCCTTGGCCAACAGTCCCCTCTGCGGGGATCCGGACGGCCCCCTGGCCCTGGAGGACGGGCGGTTGCAGTGGCGTCGCTGGCAGCGGCAGCGGCAGGCGGTGATCGACGCCCTGGTCGGCCGTGCGGGAACCCTGGAGCGGCCGGCTTCGGCTGCGGTGCCTGGGGTCCGTGACCTCCCCGAATTCGCCGACCTCGATGGGCGCCAGCGGCAGGCGGTGGCCGCGGTGCTGAGCCACGGGCTGGTGCTGCTGGAGGGAGGCCCCGGCACCGGCAAGACCAGCACGGTGGCCGCCATGATCGCGGCGCTCCGGGCCCAAGAGCCCGGGGGCCGCCTCCATCTGGCGGCACCTACCGGCAAGGCGGCGGGCCGCCTGCGGGCCGCCACCGGGGGCACTCTCCCCTGCACGACCCTGCATCGGCTGCTGGAGAGCCGCGGCGACCGTTTTGGTCGCCACCGCGGCCGCCCCCTCGCGCTCGACCTGCTGGTGGTGGATGAGGTGTCGATGCTGGACTTGGGACTGATGGCCGCCCTGCTGGAGGCCCTGCCCGCCACCTGCCGACTGGTGCTGGTGGGCGACCCGGCCCAGCTGCCCCCGATCGCGCCGGGGGCCGTGCTCCTGGAGCTGCAACGGCCCGACCGCCGTCATCAGCTCGGGGCCGCCGCCATCACCCTGACCACCAGTTACCGCAACGCCGGCGCCATTGCCGCGATGGCCAGCACCCTGCGCCAGGGTCTGGCCACCAGCCCCAGTTCCACCGACCCACTCACCGCCATCCGGCCGCTGCTGCAGGCCCTGAAGGCCACCGACAACCTGCGCTGGCGTCCCTGCTCCCCTCGGACCCTGCCAGCGGAGCTTCTGGAGCGGTTGCTTCGTCACCAGGCCTCCCTGGCACGGCTGGCGGGACGGTGCCGGCCGGGCGAAGCCCAGGGATGCGGGGAGTTGCTCGAAGAGCGTGACCGGCTGCTGGTGATGGCCCCCCAGCGCCAGGGGCGCTGGGGACTGGAAGCGATCCACCGGACCCTGCTGGGGGGACAACTGGACGGCGATCTGCAGGATCTACCGGTGGGCACCCCCGTGCTCTGCCGCCGCAACCTGCCGGAACTGGACCTGGCCAACGGGGATGTGGGGCTGCTCGTCGGCGGGCCGGGGCCGTCGGCACGGCTGCTGTTCGGCGACGGGAACGGGGAGGCGATCTGGATCCATCCCGGCCAGCTGGCTGGCGCGGCCGAGCCAGCCCTGGCCCTGACGGTGCACAAGGCCCAGGGCAGCGAAGCCGAGGAAGTGATCGTGTTGCTGCCCAGCGGCGGGTCCAGGGATAGCCGCCTGCTCTATACCGCCCTGACCCGGGCCCGGCAGGCGGCCCTGCTGCTCACCGATGGGGACAACGAACCAAGAGCCGGGACTACGGCTTAAACGTTCTTCATGCATCGCCATACGGGGTGATATGTCTACGAAAAGTGAACCGTTCGAGGCGAGCCTCGACCCCCGATCCATACTTCGTCCATCGGCGCGGTACCCCCGGGCCGGTCGCACCGGAGCCCCTGCTCCAATAGTCTCCACCGCTGGGATCTCTCCCCTTCAGGGAGCCCTCCATTCCTCCTTGAGGAATGCCCTCTTGCATCGTCACGAAGGATCGGACCGGCTCCCCCGGACACGCTCCCTCAGGTGCCCCGAGGTCGACAGGGACAACCCTTTGGATACCCTGGCCCCAGGTGGTTCCGGTCAGTCTTTCTTGCCAACCGACTACTCCCCACCCATCGGCGGCCGTTGACAGCGTCCAGCACCGAACGCGTCCACCGCCCTTGGGGATGGTTTGAAACCCTGGCGACAGGCCCCGGCTATCTCGTCAAGCGGATCCTGATCACGCCCGATCAGCGCCTCAGTCTTCAGCGCCACCACCACCGCAGCGAGCACTGGGTGGTGGTGGCTGGGGCGGGTGTGATCGAGTGCGATGGCGCCTGCATCGCCGCCGTTCCCGGCGCCACCCTGTTCGTACCCTGCGGTGGCGTCCACCGGGCGGCGGCGACAGCTTCCGACCTGGAAATCATTGAGGTGCAACGGGGGACGGAGCTGCGCGAGGACGACATCGAGCGTTTCAGCGACGATTACGGCAGAGTGGTAAAGTCTCATTTCAACCTTTGAGCAAGGGCAAGGCAGCCCGGGTGCAGAGCACCCATTTCCCACGGTCCACTGCCGGCCTGCGTTGAAGGATTCACCAGGCTTCAGCAACCCGTGACCCAGATCATTGACGGCAGCACCCTCACCGGTGCCGCCGATTCTCAGGCGGCTACTGAGCAGCCTTGCGACGACATTGTTCTCTCGCCCATCCTCGCTTCCCAGGACGACGACAGCAACACCGACACCACCGAAACTGTTGTGTCCGCTGAGCCGGTAGCGGACCTTGGGGACGCCGTTCCCGCGCCGGAAATCGCTCTCCCCGTCAGCGCCTTCGCCGCTTTCGGCCTGCGCCGAGAACTGCTCGACGGCCTGGCGGCCATTGGCTTTGAGGAACCTTCCCCGATTCAGAAAGCCGCCATTCCCGAGCTGATGCTCGGCCGCGATCTTGTGGGCCAGGCCCAGACCGGCACCGGCAAGACGGCCGCCTTCGGCTTACCCCTGCTGGAGCGCCTCGATGCCGGCCAGCGCACCCCCCAGGTGCTGGTGCTCACCCCCACCCGCGAACTGGCGATGCAGGTGGCAGAGGCTTTCAACAGCTATGCGGCCTGCATGAAGGGCGTGAAGGTGCTGCCGATCTATGGCGGCGCCGACTTCCGCGACCAGATCCAGCACCTGCGCCGGGGCGTGCAGATCGTGGTCGGCACCCCTGGCCGGGTGATGGATCACATGCGTCAGGGCACCCTCGACCTCTCCGGCTTACGCAGCCTGGTGCTGGACGAGGCCGATGAGATGCTCCGCATGGGCTTCATCGACGACGTCAAGTGGGTGCTGGAGCAGCTTCCCGCCGAGCGTCAGGTGGTGCTGTTCTCCGCCACGATGCCCTCAGAGATCCGTCGCATCTCTCAGAACTATCTCAAAGACCCGGCCGAGGTCACCATTCGTCAGAAGGCCGCCGATGGCCGCCGCATCCGCCAGCGACATCTGGTGGTGAACGGCCCCCAGAAACTCGAGGCGCTCGAACGGGTGCTGGAGGCCGAGGGCAGTGAAGGGGTGATCATCTTCGCCCGCACCAAGGCCATCACCCTCACGGTGGCCGAGTCGCTCGAGCAACACGGCTACGACGTGGCGGTGCTCAACGGCGATGTGCCCCAGAGCCAACGGGAGCGCACCATCGAGCGTCTGCGGGACGGCCGCGTCAACGTGCTGGTGGCCACCGACGTGGCCGCTCGTGGCCTCGACGTCGACCGCATCGGCCTGGTCATCAATTACGACATCCCCTTTGATGGCGAGGCCTACGTGCACCGCATCGGCCGAACCGGTCGGGCCGGCCGCAATGGTGAGGCGATCCTTTTCCTGACGCCGCGGGAACGTCGCTTCCTCGGGGGTATGGAGCGCGCCGTGAATCAGCCGATCGAAGCGATGGAGGTGCCCGGTAACGCCAGCATCAATCAGCACCGCCTCGACCGCCTGCGCCAGAAGCTCACCACGGCCCTGCAGCAGCCGGTCTGCAGTCCGGAGGAAAGGGCCCTGCTGGGCGAGATCCTGCAACGGGTGGCCCAGGAGCAGTCCTGCAGCCCCGACCAGCTGGCCCTGGCCGCCCTGGAGCTGGGGCTGGGCGGCAAGCCCCTGCTGCTCCAGGGAGAGGAGCGCTGGGGTCAATCCCGTCCCGGTGCCCCCACCAGGGAGCGTGACCGCGACCGTGGCGACAGGGAGCGGGGCGGCGAACGCCGTCCGTTCAACGACCGCAACCAGGAGCGCAACGACGACGGCCCCGAGGACAACATGGAGCGGTTCCGCATCGAAGTGGGCTGGCGCGATCGGGTCAAGCCCGGGAACATTGTGGGCGCCATCGCCAATGAATCCGGTCTCGCCGGTCGTTCGATCGGAAAGATCCGCATCTTCGATGCCCACAGCACCGTCGACCTGCCCAAGGGCATGCCTGAAGACGTCTTCGCGGACCTTCGTCGCCTGCGGGTGATGAACAAGGAACTTCAGATTTCCCGACTGGGCTCCTGATTCCCCTCGCCGGCGTTCACCACGCCGACCTCCCATGCCTTCCCAGCAGCGGCCCCGATGGCGATCTCCGCGCGTCCTGCCTGGCCTTGGCTGGCTGCGGTTCAGCCTGCTGGCCCTGACAGCTCTCGGGCCGGTGGGGGGGCCTGTGGAGGCGGCCTCCGGCCCCATCCTTGAGGTGGTGCGCTCTTTCTGCCTCTCCGCCTTCGAGACGGAACTGGCCCAGTCCGGCAAGAAGGCTCCCGATGGGATGGCCCACTACGCCTGCAGCTGCGTGGCCGATCGCATCACCAGCGGCAGCAGCATCGCCTCCGCCCGCAGCAGCTGCAGGGACGCCACCTCGAAGCGCTACCCGATCTGATCGTGGCCTTCACTTCAGGCACACAACCGGGTGACCTCCTCGCTGGCCATCGCCTGGAGATCACTGACCGTGAGCTGCTCCACGGCGGCAATCAGGGACATCTGGACCTCGTGACTTTCATTGGCCACAAGGACCTGGAGCAGGTCGAAGAGATCCTGGGTTCCGAGCTCGCCATCCTCACACCAGGTGAGGCTCCAGGGGACGGGGGCGGTTTTCATGGGATCAACTGGATCAGGGTTTGCTGACAATGGAGCGTCCAGACCAGGGGCCGGAAAAACCTTCGGAATTACTTCGCTTCCGCTTCAAACTTCTCCATAGAGCCTCGGCCACGGTTGTAAGCTGCCAGGAATTCCACGACGTTCTGGCTCCCTTCGGCACGCAACGCCGGCTCAGGCCCAACAGAACCGTTCCCTCCCCAGGATCCGTTCTGAGCTCCATGCCGACCGCCTGCTTCCCATGGGATTCCCGACACCGGAGGAATCCGTTCCAGCTTTTTCATTGAATGACCATCTACGTCGGCAACCTCTCGTTCCAGGCTGAACGCGAGGACCTTCTCGACCTCTTCGGCCAGTACGGCGAGGTCCGTCAATGCAGCCTTCCCCTCGACCGGGAAACGGGCCGCAAGCGTGGCTTCGCCTTCATCGAATTGGCCGACGATGCCTCCGAGCAGAAGGCCATCGACGACCTACAGGACGTCGAATGGATGGGCCGCATGATCCGGGTCAACAAGGCCACACCCCGTGAAGGCGGTGGTAGCGGCGGTGGCGGTGGTCGCCCCGGCGGTGGCGGCGGCCGCTCCGGTGGTGGTGGCGGCTACGGGGGTGGTGGCAGTGGTGGCGGCTACGGGGGTGGTGGCAGTGGTGGCGGCTACGGGGGTGGTGCCAGTGGTGGCGGCTACGGGGGTGGTGGCGGAGGCGGCAATCGCTGGTGACGCCCGCGGCCCCCATGGCCGTTGATCGCATCGGGGCGCCAACCACCCCAACACCCGGCCTTGGGCGTCTGCTAGCAAGCCTGCGGCCCCACCGCCGGCTTGTTCGACTCGCAGCCGCCTGTTCGGTCCTCAACAAACTCTTCGACCTCGCCCCGCCTGTCCTCATCGGCCTAGCGGTCGATGTGGTGGTCCAACAGCGCACCTCTTGGCTGGCCGGACTCGGCTTCAGCACCGTTCCCGGTCAGCTTGGGGTGCTGGCGGTGCTCTCGTTCCTGGTCTGGAGCGCCGAATCCCTTTTCGAGTACCTCTACGCCCTGCTGTGGCGGCGCCTGGCCCAGACCGTGCAGCACGAGCTGCGCATCGAGGCCTACGACCACCTCCAGCACCTGGAGATGAACTTTTTTGAGGCCGGCAGCAGCGGGCGTCTGCTCACGGTTCTCAACGACGACATCAACCAGCTGGAGCGCTTCCTCGACCAGGGAGCCAACGAGATCCTGCAACTGGTCACCACCGTTCTGGCGGTGGGCGGCACCATGCTCGTACTGTCCCCCACAGTCGCGGGTGTCTCCTTCCTGCCGATTCCGGTGATCCTGTGGGGATCCCTGCGTTTTCAGCGGCGCCTGGCCCCCCGCTACCGGGAGGTACGCGAGCGGGCCGGTGACCTGGCCAGCCTGCTGAGCAACAACCTCGGCGGCATGCTGACCATCAAGAGCTATGCGGCGGAGGACTGGGAGAAGCAACGGCTGGTCACCCAGAGCCAGGCCTACCGCGCCAGCAACGGCCAGGCGATCCGCCTGTCAGCCGCTTTCATCCCCCTGATCCGATTCGCGATCCTGTTCGCCTTCCTGGCGATCCTGGTGATCGGCGGCCTGCAGGCCTGGAGTGGTGCCATCGCCATCGGCACCTACAGCTTTTTGGTCTTCATCACCCAGCGCCTGCTCTGGCCGCTCACCACCCTGGGCCGCACCCTGGACGACTACCAACGCGCCATGGCCTCCACCCATCGGGTGATGGACCTGCTGGACACCCCCATCGCCATCCCCAGTGGCGACCGGCCGCTGCCCTTCGCCGCCGTCCGCGGTCAGCTCCGCTTCGAGGCGGTCGACTTCGCCTACGCCGGCCGCGACAGGCTTCTGGAAGGCTTTGATCTGGAGGTGCCCGCCGGTGCCACCCTCGGGATCGTCGGGGCCACCGGCTCCGGCAAGAGCACCATCGTCAAGCTGCTGCTACGGCTCTATGCGATCCAGGCGGGCCGGATTCTTCTTGACGGCGTGGCGATTGAGGAGCTGACCTTGCAGGACCTGCGCCGGGCCATCGGCCTGGTCAGCCAGGAAGTGTTTCTCTTCCATGGCACCGTGGCCGAGAACATCGCCTACGGCAGCTTCGAGGCCAGCCGCGGGGCCATCGAAAGGGCCGCCAGCCTGGCCGAGGCGACCACGTTCATCCATGAGCTGCCCCAGGGTTACGACACCGTGGTAGGCGAGCGGGGCCTGCGCCTGTCCGGAGGCCAGCGGCAGCGCATCGCCCTCGCCCGGGCGATCCTCAAGGACCCACCGGTGCTGGTGCTGGATGAGGCCACCGCCGCCGTCGACAACGAAACGGAGGCGGCGATCCAGCGCTCCCTCGACAGGATCACCGCGTCACGCACCACCCTGGTGATCGCGCACCGACTGAGCACGGTGCGCCACGCCGACCGGATCGTGGTGATGGAACGCGGTCGCATCGTCGAGAGCGGCGGGCACGACGATCTGCTCGCCAGGAACGGGGCCTATGCCGTGCTCTGGCGCGTACAGACCGGACTGAGGCCGGAGGAAGCCCTGCGCTGAGTCCGGGGGCTTAGTTTGGATTGAATGAAAATGTCCCAGCCCAGGTCGGCACGTCGGCGTGCCCCCATTTTCTTCGCCATGGCCTGTGGCCTTGGAGCGGGCCTGTTGCTGGCAGGGCCCCTGGCCCAACTGATCTCAGCACGATCCAGCGCCGAGGGCAGCGCGGCGCTCACCAATCCCTTCGCCGCCTGGAGCGGCGGCATGGGCCGCCAGGATGTACTGATTCTGGGCACCGACGTGGGCGGTGGCAACACCGATGTGATCGCCACCCTGCGCATCGATGGCAACCGCACAAGCATCACCCAGATCCCGCGCGACACCTACATCGAGGCCGAAAGTTTCGGCCCGGTCAAGATCAACGCCCTCTACAACTTAGGCGGCATCGAAGCGGTGAAGCGGGAGATTTCTCAACGTCTCGGCCGTCCCATTCAGCACCATCTGGTCGTCAATCTCTCCTCCATCCGCCAGATGGCCGACGTGCTGGGCGGCATCGAGGTGGATGTCCCCAATCGCATGCTCTACGAAGACCGAAGCCAGGGGCTCTCGATTGATCTGCAGCCTGGGATGCAGACCCTGCGGGGCAAGGATCTGGAGGGCTTTCTGCGCTTCCGCCATGACGAAACCGGCGATCTCGGCCGCATGGACCGCCAGCAGCTGGCCCTGAAGTCCCTGTTCCGCAAGCTCACCCGGCCGGAATACCTGGTGCGGCTGCCGGCGCTGATGATGGCTGCCCGCAAGGACATCAAAACGGACCTCGGACCAATGGAGCTCGGTGGCCTGATCACGGCCATGGGGAGCACCCAGCTCGACACCCAGCGGCTGGATGGCCGGCCCTTCTATAAGGATGGCATCAGCTACTGGGACGCCGTCTGGCCGACCCCGGAGGGGGATCCACTGGAAGCCGAGGGCGACGGCCAAGTCAACGCTACGAACGGTCGCCACCGCTTCCTTTTTTGAGATCTTCGGGCTGAGGAAGAGCGGCCTCACCACTGTCGACGCTATGGCCGTTGCGGTCGGAAAGGGTGATCAAAGCCAGGCCGAGGGCCATCAGGACCGGCACCGGACTGGAGACGGCCACCGTGATGCCGAGGGCGGCGGTGAACCAGATCGAGGCGGCGCTGCTCAGACCACGCACCTCCGGGATGCCGTGCTTCGAGCGGACCGGAGGCACCAGGATTTCGCCGGCTCCCAGAAACCCGACGCCTGTCGCCACCCCCTGGATCACCCGGCTGCGGGCCTGGGGGTCGGAACCAGCCGCCAGAACCATCAGACAGGCACTCATTCCCACCAGCACATGCACCCGCAGCCGGTTGGGATGGGCCCGGCTGCCGTGATGCGCCCGATTGATCCCCACGGCCAGTCCGCACAGCACCGCCATGCCAAGCCGCAGCAGGACTTCCAGATCCGGGCTCAGCGAGAGGACCATGGCGGCCCGTTCCAACACAAGGGAGTGTCAACCCTCGCGCATCGGCGTACAGCCCTGGCGTAACGGCAAACAGCCCGGGACCATGAAGCTCCAAAGGCTCCTGCCTGCCACGCGCTTCGAGGTCCGTGCGATCCGCCTTGCTTTGCAACAGCCTGCGGCTTGGGGTGGCCGCCTTCGTCACCGCCGCGCTGTCGCTCTGGTTCGAGCGCATCGCCTACGTGTGGTAACCGATGCTGGCCGTGATCACGGTCATGGAAGACGGTGATGGCCTCGGTCTTCAGACCGCCCGGGTGAGGGTGTTTGGCACCATCACCGGTGGCCTGGTCACCTTTCTGGTTCACACCGTGCTGGCCGGCTGGCAGGGGGTGCTGGTGTCGCTGCTGCTGATGCTGCCGCTGCTGCGCTGGCTGGGCTGGCAGTCGGAGGCCGGGACAGCGACGCTGGTCAGCCTGATGTTCCTGATGATTCCGAGCCACGTGGCCCTGAACTGGGACTACGTGTTCAACCGCACGCTGGACACGTCCGTCGGCTGCGTGATTCCGATTCTGGTGGGCCTGCGCGACGGCTACATCGCCCAGAGGCAACCTCAGTGGGACTGGCTCAAGGGCCGGGGGGAGCGGCCCCTGCCCCTGCCCCCGGCCCAACTCAGCCACGACCTGGTGGCCATGGAACAGCTGGTGGCCCAGGAGAACCGTGGTCCCCATGGCCGGCGGATGCAGGGACGGCGCTGGGCCCAGCGGCTGCAGCTCTGGGGAGCTGTCCAGCACCACTGGGTGCAGTGGGAGCGGCTGCTGGCTGGCCTTCCAGACCGCCTCCGCCCAGGGGCGGACCACGGCGCCGATGGCGGTAACGATCCGCTGGCGGGGGGCATGGCTCCCATGGGGGCCGTGGCTATGGCAGGCCCTGGCCCCGGTGGCCTACGGCTTCTACGCCCCCTTGGCGGTGCTGGTGGTCTGCACCGGCACCTACGGGGGCTCCATCGGCCTGGGGCGCCAGTGGCTGCTGGGGTCGGTCGCGGGAGCCGTGGTGCTGGTCGTGTCGTACACCGGCCTCAGCCACCTGCCCCTGCCACTGGGTCTGAGCCTGGCCCTCGTCGCCATGCGGTTGCTGGGGGCGGCCCTTGGGCTGGAAGTGGGCTACAAGGTGGGCAGCAACATCATCGTGATGGGCTGGTTGTTCCACGATGGCGAGCTGGGAATCTGGGTCCCGGTGCGGCTGTTCTGGACCGTGGCAGGCATCTTGGTGGCCCTGGTGTCTCTGCGGCGGTTCCTGGCCGACCTCGGCGCCGACCTCGTCAGCCAAGCCGACCGCATCGAAGCCCCCGCCGCCCCCCTTCCCCCGGGCGCCATGGCGGCCGGCCAGCGGCTGGACCTGCAGATGGCACAAGGCTTGCGCCGTCAGCTGGTGGCGCTGCGCGAGGCCATGCCGGCGGTGGCCGACGAGCTGGGTAACAACCCCACCAGCCCCGCCACATTTCGCCTCTTCCAGCTCCTGAATGGGACCAGCTCGCAACTGGTCGGCGGCGTCGACGGGCTGCGGCATCTGGAGCACACGCCATCGGATCGCGGCCCGCTGGAGGGGGGCCATGGCGCCCAGGCGGAACTGCTTCGGGCGGTGGCCGCCCGCCTGGAGCAATGGAACCATGGCCTGGAAGTGCCCCACCGGCACCGGCCAGCCCCACCGAGCACGCACCTTGAACCGCCACCTCTTTGGGAGAGCCTGGAACGTTGTCTGCACGATCCGGACCTCGATGGCTTCGAACTGCTTCTTTTGCAGCGCAATGCCAGCCGGCTGAGGCTCTGCGGCCAGGCCCTGCACAGCATCGAGCAGGCAGAGCAAAGCTGGCGGGCCCTGGGGGAGGCCCGCGGCTGAACCATGGGTGGACCGCGCCGCTCTCCGCCGAAGACCCCCAGGCTCTGGTCGCCACTGGCGCTGCCGCTGCTGCTGCTGACCAGCGCCGTACCCGGCGCGGCCGAGCCGATCGAACCTGAGGGAAGCCCGCCGCCAGCGGCGGTGCCCTTGCTCAGGCTCGAGCCAGGCTGGGGCCGCCTCCAGCAGACGCTGGGTCTGCCTGCCTGGGTCGATCTGGATCTGGGGGTCCTGGCCGAACCGATGGCCAACCCAGCCGGTGGCCTGGTCCGCGAAGCGAGCTGGATCCAGCAGACGACCCTGGCGCTGACCTTGCGGCTCCCCACGGACCCGGACCGCTGGGCCATGCAGGTCACCATCGCCAGCTTCAATGGCGACCCCCGCTATGCCCAGAGGTTGGGGGCGGTGCTGCCGTTGCAGGAGGTGGCCAATCCGGTGGGGCTCTGGCTCACCCGCGCCAGCCTCCAGCACCGATCCGCCGACGACCGCTGGAGCCTGGAGGCGGGGTTGGTGGGAATGAGCCCCGATCTGTTCAGCACGCCGATCGAGGACTTTTACGTGCATGACGCCCTCAACGGGGCGCCGGTGCTGTTCTCGATCCCCAACTTTCCCGTCTTTCCCGTCGCCGCATCGGGCGCCCTGCTGGTGCTGCGGCCAACATCGGCCAGCACCCTGCGGCTGGCCAGTTTCAACCTGGCCGCGACCAACACGGTGGCAGGGCTCCTGGGGACATCCAGCGGCCTTCCCCCCGGACGGGGCTGGACCCATCAGCTGCAGTGGAGCTATGCCGCCCCCTGGCTGAACCGCCACCTGACGGCCCCGATCGCCGCCTGCCACCAAGGTGCCGGCCTCAGGGCCCGACATGGGACCTGTCCCCGACCGGTGCAGGTGGAGCGCCAACTACCCGGAGGCCTGCTGCAAGTGGCGGCCTATGCCGGCACCGGACCGAACCGGGGGCTGTACGGCAGCGCCACCGTGCCGATTCACCTGCCCTGGGGCCTCGACCACAGGCTCTGGGCCGCCGCCGCCGCAGGGTTCGACCCCGCCACCAATCCGACGCCCAGCTACATCGGGGGCGGTCTGGTGAGTCAGGGGGTCCTGCCTGGCCGGCCCTTCGACCTGCTGATGCTCGGAGTAGCCCGCCCGGGCTTCAGCCCGACCATCAGTCCCGGCCTCAGCCATGAAGGTGTGGTGGAACTCGGCTACCAGCTGCGGATCAACCAGTCCTTCAACCTGCAGCCCAGCCTGCAGTGGATCGTCAACCCTGGCGGAGCCGGCCGGGTGCCCGGAGTGTTCGCGGTGGGGTTGCAGCTGGGTTTGAGCTTTTAAGAGTCGGGGTGGCCGGTGTCGAGCAAACTGGGCGCCGGATGGGGGGGACGGCGAGCCATGGGGGGCAGCGGAACGGGTCGGCCCCTGGCCAGGTGGATCTTCGCGGGGCTGGCATTGGCTGTTGGCCTCGGATCAGGGCCGCTGGCGGGCCAGCCCCTGCCGGCGGCCAGCAGCGGGGACCTGCGGCGCCTCGAGCGCCGCTGCAACGAGCTGGATCGCCAGATCCGAGCCCTTGAAGAGCTGCTGCCAGCGGAGTCGGAACCTCTCAAAGGCGGCGCACCGGCCAACCCATCGCTGCCACCGCACAACACCACGCCCCTGCCACCGCTGGCGCTACCGGAGGGCGGCAACCTGCGCGAAGACCAGCCCCAAGCCCTCAGCCTGGAGCAGACCCTGGCCATCGGCTTCGCCAACAGCCCCAGCCTGCAGGCCCGCCGCGAGGAGGTGGCGGCGGGCCTGGCCGAGTTGCAAAGCCAGATGGGCACCTACTGGCCGCGGATCTCGGCCTATGCCGCCGGTGGCACCGACCAGGAGAGCACCAGCTTCTTTTCCCCCACCGGCTCGGGAACCCTGTTCGCACCCAGCAACCCGTTCTTCATCCCACCCGGCGGCAGGGCTTCCTTGAACACCAACGCCAATGCGTTGGCCACAGGCCTGCAGCTGCGTTATGAGCTGCTGGATTTCGCCCGCACGCCGAAGGCGCGAGCCGCCCTGGCGAGCCTGCTCAGCAGCCGGCTGGCCCACGCCGATGCCCTGCGACGGCTGCAGCTGACCCTGAGCGAGAGCTACTACCAGCTGCAGCGGGCCGACCAACTCGTGCGCATCCGCCAGGCCGTGGTGGGCAACGACCTGCTGATCCTGCAGGAGAGCCTGGATCTCAAACAGGCGGGGCTGGTTCCCCGGCTGGATGTGCTGCGGCGGCAGGCGATCAAAGCGGACGACCAGGAACAGCTGATCGCCGCCCTGGCGGACCAGGGTCGCTGTTCGCCAGCGCAGGGGCCAGTGCCAGCAATGCCAACAGCTGGAATGTGGGGGGTCGCCGATGGCGGCTGCTGCGGCGCCACTGTCGCCACCTCCCAGAACACTGACGGCAGCGACTGGTCGGTGGGCCTGGCGGTGAGCTGGCTGCTCTTCGACGCCGGGACCACCCGGGGCCAGGAGCGAGCCCTCGCCCGCCGAGGGGCGGCCGTGGCCCAGCAATATGCCGCCCAGCGCAACGACATCCGGCTACGGATCGAGCAGGCCTTCTTCGGCCATGAAGCCAGCCTGGCGCGGTTGGTGGCCGCCCGGCGCGGCGTGGCGGCGAGTCTGGAGGCCTTCCGTGATGCCCGCCGGCGCTACCAGGCGGGTCTGAGCAGCGAGCTGGATCTCTCCAACACCCAGGTGCGCCTGATCTGCAGCCTCGTGCAACGTCTTGAGGCCACCGTGAACGTGAACGTCACCTACGCCCAGCTGCTGCCCATGCCCACCGATCCGGGCGCGCCGGTTCCGGCCCGCCTGCAGTTGGAGCCATGACGCCTCCCCCTGCAGCGCTCGGCGACGTCCAGCCTGACGGGAGCCTGCGCCGGGGCCAGGTGCTCGCCCTGCTGCTGGCCGCGCTGCCACTGGTGCTGCTGCTGCAGCCCTACCAGTGGCTTTCGGCCCTGGGCTTCCGCCTCCAGCGGGCCTGGCCCCTGGGCGAACAAGGGGGCATCCCCGCTAGGAGCCTGCTGCTGGTGTTCACCGGCACGGCGCTGCTGACCCTTCTGGCGAACGGCCCCCTGAAGGGCAGCAGGGGGGGCGGCCTCACTGGGGTGCTGGCCCTGCAGCTGGAGCAGGTGCAGCAGGGTCCGGCCCGTTCCGCGGCCCTGGCCTCGTTGGATCTGAAGCGCCAGCTAACCCGCCTGCCGCTGTTGCTGCTCACCCATGGCGCCAGCCTCACGGTGGGCCTGGAATCCCCTTCGGCCTCCCTGGGGGCGAGCCTGCTGCTGGCGCTGCGAGCCAGGCTGGCCCCCCTCAAGCGGCTGCCCCTGCCGGTACTGCTGGCGATCGGTGCCGGAGCCGGCCTGGGCATCGCCTTCAACTCCGTCCTGCTGGGGGTCACCTACGCCGTCGAAGAGTTGTGTCGCCGGCGCTCGGCCGCCCTGATCAACGGCACCCTGCTGACCACGGGCCTGGGGGTGGTGATCGGGGCCGCCACGGGCCTGTGGCAGAGCACGGCCGAGGCGGCCCCCGCCCACCACGCCGGAGTCTCCCTGCTGGTGGGCGGGGGAGGCCACCTGATCGCGCCGGCCCTGCTGCTGACCCTGGCGGCGGGTTGGCTGGGCGGGGTGTTCACCTCCTGCACCGCCTGGATGGCCAGCCGCTGGAGCCACTGGCTCTCTAGGCCCGTCGGCCCGGGGGGGTCGGCCAACTTCAGGCCCCTGGTCTGGGCCCTGGGGGCTGCCCTGGTGATCAGCCTGGCGGCTGTCGCCAGCGACGGCTGGAGTCTCAACGACGGCCAGTTGCTGATCCTGCGCATGGCCTACGGCGAGGAACGTCCAGGCCTGGAGGTTCTGCCCTGGCGCCTGCTGGCCTCGGTGTTGAGCATCGCCATCGGCGCCCCCGGCGGTGTCATGCACGACGCCATGTCCCTGGGTGCCCTGCTGGCGGGGCCCCTGATCGGCGATCTACCGCCCCTGGAACGGCAGCTGCTGGTGTGGACCGGAGCGACAGCCCTGTTCAGCGGCGCCTGCCGCACGCCCCTGTTCTGCGCCCTGTTCGTGGCCCAGATCGCCGGCAACGTCGCCCTGGTGCCTGTTCTGCTGCTGGTGGCCGCCCTGGCGGCGCCGATCGGTCGCTGGGTGGGGGCGGACAGCTGGAATGAGGTGCAGTTGGAACGCTGGCTTGAAACCCACGGTACCGGCCCAGTTGAAAAGAGAAAGCAGACTGAGTCCTCAGGCTTCCACCATTTCCTTATGCGGCTGAATAGCTGAAGTCTCAGCGACAGGACAAGAGCCGAAGGAGCACGGGGGAAACACGCTAATGTTGGCAACAGGTTTTACGCTCTTATAGGCTGTCAGTCCGTCGTTGGCCAGACCAGACGCCTCACGTCACGCATCGCTCGCCACCCAAGCGGGCCTTTCCAAGCTGGTTTCGGCCCCTCCAGATTTTCACCATTGTCCAGCCCCATGCATCCAAGAGAGATCCATTGAAATCACCCGAGACTCCTGAAGACGACACGCTCCGCCTCGCCAAGCTTCGATCACTCCGCATCCTGGACTCTGGAGCGGATGTGCGTTTCGATCGGCTCACACAGATGGCACGGCGCATCTTCAACGTGCCGATTTCCATGATCCGCTTGGTGGATGAAAACCGTCAGTGGTTCCAATCCCTTGATGGCCTGACGGTCTCAGGATCTGCCAGCAGCGTTGCCTTCTACGGCCATACGATTAATGCCTCCGATGTATTCATCATTGAGGATGCGCTTGAGGATGAGCGGTTTGCTGATCATGCGCTTGTCGTGAACGATCCACACATTCGCTTCTACGCTGGATGCCCCCTGGTTCTTGATCATCACAAACTCGGCATCCTCTGCATCGCCGACCAATCGCCAAGATCTCTGGACCAGGAGCAAATCGAAACTCTCAAGAACTTGGCGAGCCTGGTGGTGCAGGAATTTGCGGCTATCCTCCTCGCCACTAAGGACGAGCTCACCGGCCTTGAAAACAGACGCGGCTTCCTCGCTCTTGCCCAGCAAAGTCTTCAGCTCTGCACGCGGCAGGGCTTACCCGTCTCCCTGCTCAGTCTCGACCTCGGTGATTTCAAGCTGAACCGCTGCCTCCAGGACCCGCAGGACTGGAATCAAAACCTCGTCACATTTGCAGAGCTTTTGCAGCATGTATGCCGCGATTCCGATGTCGTTGCCAGGCTGGGATGTGATGAGTTCGTGGTGTTGCTGATCAATTCCACCAGGGAGCAATCAGAGAATGTCATCCTACGCATCAAGAAAGCACTGATGCACGAAAATAATTTGGCCGGCAATCTGCACGACGTCAATTTCTGTTATGGAATCACGGCCTATCAACCCGAAAGGCATGAAACCATCGCCGAGCTACTCGCCGATGGTGACACGTTGATGCATGAGATCAAGCAACTGCGCCGTCTGGCGCTGTAGTCCTCAGGCAGCGGTTCAGCGCCAGCCGCCGCTGCGGCAGCTGAAGGGAGGGAGGGAGGGAGGGAGGGAGTTCGTCCATAGCTTTCAGGACATCGTCAGGTGCGCGGACCGTCGTCGCTGCCGGTGGCCCTCCCACAGCACAGCAGAAACACGATGGCGGCGGCAGGCGATCACTCCAGACGGGAGGGAATCCAGCGCTCCATCCTGTAGCCCAGAATCACCAGCAGGACCACCTCACTGACCAGCCAGGGAACTTCCTGGCGCAGCAGGGGATTGCGGATCTGCCACCAGCCCGATCGCTCATGGCCGTGGCCCGCTCTGGCGCAGTGAGGGGCGGTCCCAAAGGCGATCGATGCGCAGCGTGCGGTAGCCGCCGGTGAGGGAGCGCAGCCCTGGAATCACGTAGGTAATCGGCGTGCACCATTCCACGTAGGCATGGGCGGCGATCGTGAGGCCTTCCCGCACAGGGAAGACGCCGCTGCCGCCCGAAAGGGTCCAGCGGTAGCCGTCCCGGCTGGTGGGATCCCGCTCCAGCTCAATCTCCGTGCGCATCACCGGACCCCGCTTGAGCAGGTCATGGGCCAGCTGGGGGTTGCCGATGGTGGTGGAGATGTCCTCCTCCGTGGCCGGCAAGGCCAGAACCTGGGTCACCTTGCCCATGATGCCGCCAAACCGGCCCCGCTGGTCCCAGAGGGGCACCACCTCCACCGGCAGACCCGCCGGCAGACGCCGGGCATCGGCAGGGGCGAAATAGGCCACGGCCCGCAGGATCGGCGCCCGCACACCGGTGCTGGCCGTAGCCCGGCCCAGGGTGCCCAGGCGCTGCCCGGTCGCAACCGTCTGGCCCTGGATCACCTGCAGATCCAGCACCGTGCCGTCACGGTCGACCAGCACCTGGCCGTCATAAGCCAGGCGGGCCTCGGTGACACGGATCTGGCGGCGCATGTCGTCGATCTGATAATGGCGGCGCAAGGCCTGGGTCTGGATGTCGAGCTTGACCTGCTCGTAGCGGGTCAGCAGCGCCTTCTCCTGGATCCTGACCGCATCGAGATTGACGCTGGTGCTGGTCAGACCCTGCTCAGCGGCCCCCACCTCGGAGGCCAGGGGGGCCACCACCTCCCGCTGGCTCAGCCAGCGCAGGTTGCGCACCTTTTCCGCGTAAGTAGCCGCCAGCTCCTCATAGCGGCGCCGATCCTGGGCCAGCTTGGCCAGGGAGGTGTCGACGCTGAGCATCTCGCTGGCCAACCGCAGGCCATCCCGGCGGTCAAGTTCCCGGTTGTCGCGCTCCAGCTGGGCCAGGTTGCCGCGTTGCTGCTGCAGCTGACGATCGAGCACCGGCAGGTACAGCTCCATCAGCACCTGCCCCTTGCGCACCATCTGCCCCACGGCCACCCGCAGGCGCCGCACCTGACCACCGGCGCGGGCATCGAGCAGGCCGGCGGTGTCGGGGTAAAGCAACACCCCCTACCCCATCACCTCTGTGGGCACGGGCCAGAACAGCACCCACAGCCCCAGGCCACCCGGCCACCAGGCAGGCCCCCACCTGGCCCCGATCACCCAGGCCCCGCCAACGGCGGCGCAAGCCAGCGGCCGGCCGAAGGGGCGGCGCTGCACCGGTCGGGGGAGCGGACATAGCCATCGCCCGCCAGCACGCTGGATGGGGGCCCGCCTGTCAGCCCGCCAGGACGCCCAATCCGGCCAGGGCCGAGCCATCGGCCACACCAGCGATCACATCGGCCAGCAATGGAGCGAGCACCGGCACCTGGGCGAAGGCACCGCCAAACCCACTGAACACCCACAGGCCCGCCGCCCCCGGCAGCGAGCCCACCAGGGGAAGCCCGCCACTGCAGAACGCCACCGGCACCTGCCGGTAGGGGCCTGGCAGGGCGGCCAGCAGCGGGTCGAGTCCGGCCAGTCCCTGGCGCAGTCGCCCTTCCATAGCCGCCGCTTCCGGTGGCTCGCCAACCTGCAGGCCCGGCCGCACCAGGCTGATCTGGCCCAGCAGCAACCCTGCGCCCCAGGGGGCGCAACCGGCATCGACGATCCAGCGCTCCTCCCCCAGCCCCGGCGCCGCCCCTTCCAGAGCTGGACGCTGCCAGTGGCGCGGCTGCACGAGGCGGCGCCGCATGGCGTGCCGCCACCAGGGGCTGGCGGACGGAGAGGGAAGGGTCGGGCGCGCCGGCAGGGCCAGCACCCCGGCCCAGCTGACCCGGTGACGGTCCGGCAAGGCGGGGGCGAGGGCGCGGCAACCGGCCCCGGCCGCCAGCACCACCTGCTCCGCCAGCAGGGGGCCTCCGGGCTCCAGCTGCAGCTGCCAGCCAGCGGCCAGCGGCCGTGGTGGGGCCAGGACCCGCGCCCGTCGCAGCTCCACCCCAGCGGCCGCCAGCACCCGCGGCAGGGCGGCCATCAGCAGGCTGCTGTCCACCTGGGCGAAGGGGGGGCGCAGCAGGGACGTGTCCCAGCCGCCGCCATGGAGGCGCAGACCGCAACCCCGCCAGCCGAGAAAACCATGCCGGCCCTGCAGCCGTCGCCAGCGCTCAGGGGCCTGGCGCAGCAGCGGACCGAGACGGCCGGGGGCCCCAGCCCACCAAGCCACGCCGCCATAACTGAGCGCCGTGGCCGAGACCTCGCCCGCATCGACAAGGGTCACCGGCAGGCCCCGCTCCACCAGCTCCAGAGCCAGCAGGCTGCCCGCCAGGCCGCCCCCCACGATGGTCAGCCGGCCAGGGGCGGACACCCCTAGATCTGCAGGGTGAAGGAACCGATCACCACGGCAAACAGATCCTTGACCTTGTTCCAACGGGCTTCGTTGGTGCTGGCGGCGAAGGTGTAAAGCCGGCCGCGGTCCACCACCACGGTGGCGAGCTCGTGGCGGTCCCGGTCGGCCAGATGGACCGTGTACTCAAGGTCGTAGTACGTGCGGCCGCCCTGTTCGCGCTCGTGGGCTTCCACCAGTTCGGCGTCACGGCCACTGCCTTCCGGTGAGATGACGCTGCGGCGCAGGGTCTCGCCCACCTCAACGGCACTGCCCAGCTGGCTGAGATCCCGGTCGGGGGTGACCTCGGACACCACCAGGCTGAGGGTTTCGTCGCTGTTGATCAGGTCGTGGAAGACCACCTGGGGGCCATTGCTGACCTGCACCCGGGTCCAGCCGGTGGGGTACAGGAAGGCATAGCGGCCATCCGGGCTCTGAAAGGAATTCAGACCCGCGGCTGCGGCGCTGCAACCCACCAGCATCAGGCTCAGCAGCAGGGCCCCGACCAGGGAGCCGCCCCAGCGTCGGCGCCCAGTGGCGGCAGGTGGAAGGGGCTGGTGGGTGGCAGGAAAACCCATGGCACGGGGCGGGGCAGGGGAGCTGGCAAGAGCCGCCGCCATCCTCACCCGGCGCCCCGCCCCGCGCGAGCGGGCCGCCTAGATTCACACCAGCTGCAGTCGGTTCGCTGAGCGGTTTCACCCGACCCCTGGCCAGGCTGATCGACCAGTTCGAGCGCCTGCCGGGCATCGGGCCCCGCACGGCCCAGCGGCTGGCCCTGCACCTGCTGCGCCAGCCGGAGGAGCAGATCCGCAGCTTCGCCGACGCCCTGCTGGCGGCCCGCAGCCAGGTGGGGCAGTGCCGGAGCTGTTTCCACCTTTCGGCCGAGGAGTTCTGCGAGATCTGCCGCAACGAGGAGCGTCGCAACGGGCAGATCTGCGTGGTGTCCGACTCCCGCGACCTGCTGGCGATGGAACGCAGCCGCGAATTCCATGGGCACTACCACGTGCTGGGCGGACTGATCTCGCCGATGGATGGAATCGGGCCGGAACTGTTGCAGATCCAGCCGCTGGTGGAGCGGGTCGACCGGGAGGGGGTCATCGAGGTGATCCTCGCCCTGACCCCGAGCGTGGAGGGCGACACCACCAGCCTTTACCTGGCCAGGCTGCTCAAGCCCTTCACCAGCGTCACCCGCCTCGCCTATGGACTGCCAGTCGGTGGCGAGCTGGAGTACGCCGACGAGGTGACCCTGGCGCGGGCCTTTGAAGGGCGCCGCCGGATGGAATGACGTGCTCGCAGGGGGGCCAACAAAGCCAGGCCTTCGATCTGTTGGCCACCTTCGTCAACGCCTCTGAGGCACCGAAGCCGTCGCCATAGCTGCCGAGCGCAGGCACCCTGCCGCACTTCAGCCAACGATGGCGAGACCCCATCGACCTGACCGTCCTGACCAGTGGCCTGCAGCTGCTGATCGCCCTGCTGGGGCAGTCGTCCGCCATGGGCCTGCCTCTCTGCCTGGTCACCTGGCTGATCCTTGCCATCGTGATGGCCCTCAGCCATCCCGCCATGGATCTGCTGGCCGGGCACCATGCCAGCGGCCCAGGGTCCTGTTGCCGCCGCCCTGCTTCCGGGGGGGCTTGCGGGGCTTCAGGCAGGTCTTCCTCTGCCCTTCCCTGGCCAGTGGCCTGCTGGTGCTTGGGGCCGTTATCGGCAGCGGCTCGTTGTCGCCAGATCACTGCTGAGCGATGTTCGTCCCCAGCCGAACCGGGCCCTGGCCGGGGAACGCCAGTTGTCGCTGCTCCCCCTGGCGGAGGTCTGCCAGCGGCAGCGACTTCAGGTCCTGTTCGTGGAACTCGACCGGGACGGCAACGGCAGCCTCAGCGTGGCCGACCTGGCCGAAGGTCTGGAGCAGCGACCAGCTGGAACGCGGCACCAGAGCACGTCTCCCCTGCCCCTGGCGGTGCCGGTGGTGGATCCAGACGAGTTCGCCGAACTGATGCTGCGGCTGCGCCGTCTGCAGGAGGGCCGGGAGCGGCTGCTCACCTACCTGCAACCCGTGGATGCCGACGGCAATGACCCGATGGAACCCGCCGAACTTGACCGGCTGCTGGGCAGCGTCGGACACCCCCGGCTCCATGCCCAGGAAGGCCAGCCTCTGTTCGGCTCAGAGGGCCGTGGCCTGAGCTGGGGAGACTTCGTCGACCGACTCCTGCCGACCTGAGGAAGCGGGCCTCGCAGGGAGATCACTGGCGGCGGCGAAGCCCCTATTGTCTGGTTCAGCCGGCCGGAATTGCCGTTCGGAGCACTCAGCGCGCGGTTGCCCTGACAGCGATGCGACCCACCAGCCGCTACAGCACCATCCCCCCCGTCGAGCGACTGCCGGAGTGGATCCGGCGCCCCCTCGGTGAGGCCTCGGCCACCGAACGGGTCCAGGGGGTGGTCCGGGAGCAGCGGCTGCACACCATCTGCGAGGAGGGGCGCTGCCCCAATCGGGGCGAGTGCTACGCCGCCGGCACGGCCACCTTCCTGCTGGGCGGGCCCATCTGCACCCGTAGCTGCGCCTTCTGCCAGGTGGATAAAGGCAGGGCACCGCTGCCCCTCGACGGGGGTGAAGCGGAGAGGGTGGCGGAGGCGGTGCAGGTGCTCGGCCTGCGCTACGTGGTGCTCACCGCCGTGGCCCGCGACGACCTGGACGACCACGGGACCAGCCTGTTCACCGCCGCCATGGCAGCGATCCGGCGCCGCGATCCGCAAGTGCTGATCGAGGTGCTCACCCCCGATTTCTGGGGCGGCCATGCCGACCCCGACCAGGGCCGCCGGGCCCAGCGGCAGCGACTGGCCGCGGTGTTGGCCGCCGCGCCGGTGTGCTTCAACCACAACCTGGAGACGGTGCAACGCCTGCAGGGGGAGGTGCGCCGCGGCGCCACCTACGGCCGCTCCCTGGAGCTGCTGGCCATGGCCCGGGAACTGGCGCCGGAGATCCCCACCAAATCCGGCCTGATGCTGGGGCTCGGCGAAACCGCCGCGGAGGTGGTGGCCACCCTGGAACACCTGCGGGCCGCCGGCTGTCAACGACTCACCCTGGGCCAGTACCTGCGCCCCTCCCTGGCCCACATCCCCGTGGCCCGCTACTGGAGACCGGAGGAATTCGAGGAGCTGGGCGCCATCGCCAGTGGCATGGGCTTCGCCCAGGTGCGCAGCGGTCCCCTGGTGCGCAGCAGCTACCACGCCGCCGTGGAGTAGCCGCAACGGCCTGAGTGACGCTCTCAGAGACGCAACTGGAACGCCTCCCGGCGGTGGAAGTCGGGCTCAGCCCCCGGATGGGACAGGGCCCAGTAGCTCAGCCGCCCGCTGCGCTCTTCGATCACGCTGGTGATCCCCACCTGCAGAGGCGCCTCCTCAGCGAGCCCCTGTGGCAGCAACAGATCCAGGTGCAGCGTCAACTCGGCAGCGTCGCGGACGACGCGATGCGGCGGCAGGTCGTAGCCGGGCTCGGGCGTCAGACCATCGCGGTAGTCCTCCAGTCGGTAGAGGTTCCAGTGGCCGGCCGGGGACAGATTGAGTTCCCAGTAGGGCCTCTCCCCCTCGACACCCCAGAGGCACTCGAAACAGGTCGTGGACCAGAGGCCATCCCGGCGCACAGGTGCCACGACCGGCGCCGGCAGATGCACCGCCTCGATCGCTCCTCCCAGCCGCAAACGCAGCAGAAGCCGCGAGCCCTCTCGGCTGATCTCGCCCCCCAGCTGAAGAGCCGGCGACGCTGTGCCGTCATCAAAGGGGCACAGCTCGAAGCGCTGGGAAACGGACGCCACCACCATCAGCAGCCAGGGGCGAGATCGGCCCTGAGCTCAGCGATCAGGTCCTGGATCTGAATCTCCTGGGCCTCGATGCTCTCGGTGAGCCGGAATTGCACCAGGGCGCGTTGCAGGTTGTGGCCCGGCTGGTCCGTTCTGAAATAAACGTTACCTGCCAGATGATCGGTCAAGAACCGCAGGCCGAGCTCGAAGCTGATCAGGCGCACAGCCGCATAGAGGTGGTCATAGTCGGCAGCGGTGAGAAACCCTGAGGCGGCGGCCAGATAACCGCTGAGCACCTCGCGGCAGAGGTCGATATCAAAGGAGACGGCCTCCAGATCCGCCGTTTCCTCCCCCAGGGGATTGCAACAGGACCGCAGGCAGTCGCCGATGTCGTAGTGAATCAATCCTGGCTTTACCGTATCGAGATCCACCAGGGCGCAGGCCCGGCCGGAGCAGGCCTCCATCATCACGTTGTTGACCTTGGGATCGCCGTGGATGGGGCGAAGGCGCAGTTGGCCGCTGTCCCTGGCCGCCTCCAGCACCGACGCAAAGTCCCGGCGCTCGTCCACAAAGGCCAGGCAGTGCAGCACCTCGTTCACCACCGCAGCCGGCGCCTTGGCCAGCACCGCGTCGTAGTGCTCGAGATACCGGGGTGTGATGTGAAAACCCTCCAGGGTGTCGGCCAGCCCGGCCGGGGGCAGGTCACTGATCAGATGGTGGAAAACACCCAGCCCGAAGCCCACCTCCCTGGCCTGCGCAGCGCTGGCCACCACATCGAAGCTCCGGGAGGATTCGATGAAGGTGATCAGGCGCCAGAAGGCACCGTCCCGTTCCACCCAGGGCCGCTGGTCGCCGCGGCAGCGCACCACCCGGGGAACCTCCCAGCGTCGTTCCCCCAGGGGGGAGCCGCCCTGAGCCAGGCGCCGATCGACATGCTCCCCGAGGGCGAGAATGTTGGCCATCACCAGATCGGGCCGGGGGAACACCCTGCGGTTCAGGCGCTGCAGGACGAACCTCCGCTCGGGCGGGCCGTCACAGACAACGACGAAGCTCTCGTTGACGTTGCCACTACCCAGGGGTTCGAGGCTGCGGATCCGGCCGGGAAGATCGAATGCCTCGGCGATGGAGACCAGGGCGGCGTCGGATTCCCCCAGGGTCATGGGCCGCTCACCGGTGGCGCAGGTGCGGATGATCGCATGCCGGCCCCGCATCCCTGCAGGAGGGTGAGCACCTGCCGGTCGCTGAGCTGCTCGAAGTTCTCGTACCACGACCCCACGGCCTGCAGGTCGCTGACGACGGCCAGGGCCTCCATGCGGTCCACCAGGCGGCCCAGTTCCCCGGCGACCTCCCGATCCACCACCGGCACCGCCAGGGCCAGGGAGGCCGGGCCCACCCGGCGCAGGGACAGCAGCGCCGCCTTCACCGTCATGCCGGTGGCGATGCCGTCGTCCACCACGATCAGGTGCCGGCCGCGCAGCTGATCGCCGGGTGGGTCCCCGAAAAGGCGCTGCCGCCGTTGCAGTTCCAGCTCCTGGTCCCGCAGCCAGCCGTGCTCCGTTGCCGTGGTGGCCCGCTGCCGGCCCCTCGCCCCGTTGCGCCAGAGCACCACCCCGCCGGCGGCGACGGCCCCGATCGCCAGCTCGGGCCAGCGGGGATCGGCGACCTTGCGCACCGACCAACTCACCAGGGGCAACGCGAGCCGCGACGCCATCGCGGCCGCCACCGGCACCCCGCCCCGGGGCAGGGCCACCAGGGTGGTGTCGCCGCCGTGACCCCGGCGATCGGCGAAGGCATCGGCCAGGGCCATCCCCGCCTGGTGGCGATGGGTCCAGAGGGGAGCGCGGGGCACCATGGCGACAGGGACGGCGGAACGGATCAGGCGAGGGCTTCAGTCCTGGCCCCGGCCAGGTGGCAGAGGAACCAGTCGCGGGCCAGGTGGGCGGCCTGCTCCAGGGCACCGGACTCCTCGAACAGGTGGGGCAGGCCACCAGAGCCGCAGCAGCGCCGGTGCTGGCGGCCCACCCAGTCGATGGCCCCGATCAGGCGCCGGCCCAGCAGGGCGATGTCGAAGCGCAGGGAGCAATCGAGCGCATCGGTCCTCTCCTCGGGGGCGGTGAGCAGATCGAACAGGAGCGTGGCCAACCCTGCGTCCACCAGAATGCTGGCCACGTAGCGGTTGCGGCGGCTGCTGCCGCTGCCATGGGCGAACAGCACCAGACCCGCGGCCGGGTCCGGCAGGGTCAGGACACCGTCCAGCGCCGCGCCGTTCAACGCCACCCTGACCTCCCGCTGAATGGTCGTGCTGCCGCTCACGGCCTCAACCCTCGCTTCTTGTCTCGTGCTAGCCACGGCCTCGACCCTTGCGCGTCCCGTGGACGATGACGCGGATGATCCTCTCGAACAGCAGCGCTTGCTGGACGACCTTGCCGCCGAGCGCGCACCGGAGAGCCCCTCGCGCCCGTCAGCGAGAAGGCCGAGGATGCCGCCCGACTGACTGAAGAGGCACGCGAAGCCACAGCCGGTGTCCAGCCACCGCCCGGCCGGATCGATTGAGGCCGGCCGATGCGACTGGAGTGCCCCGCATTCCGGGATGGGCAATGGATGCCGCGGACCACATCGGGGATGGCCAGGATCTCTGCCCGCCGCTGACCTGGTCGGAGGTTCCAGGGCCGACCCGCTCCTTCGCACTGATCATGGACGACCCCGAGGCACCGCCTGGCGTCTGGGTGCACTGGGTGCTGTTCGACATCCCTGCCCAGGTCCACGCCTTGCCCCCAGGGGGTCCCCCGGCTCCAGACGCTGGAGAACGGCGCCCGCCGCGGCATCGGCTGGGGGGTGACCTCGTTCAGCCGTATCGGCTACCACGGTCCCTTGTCGCCACCGGGTCCGCCCCAGCGCTACCGCTTCACCCTGAGCGCCCTCGATCGAAGCCTCGATCTGCCGGTCGGGGCCAGCGCGCCCGAGGTGCTTAGGGCCATGGGGGGGCCATGCGCTGGCGACCGCCACCCTCACAAGGGCTCTAGGGCCGGGATGGGACGGGTCGCCTGCCAGGGGGGTGGGGCTGAGAGCGTGGATCCGGAACGGAGAGGTCGGAGGCGGCGATCTTGGTGGTCGTGATCTTCTGTAGCGCCATGGTGGCGAGAGTCGTCGGGTCCTGCTCGTTCGTCTCATTCACCGCGATGATGGAAAGCCTCACAACTCCTGACCTCCACCCAGGAATGGGCGATTCCCACCGAACTCCATATCCAGAGCTCCATGGCTGGAAAGCACCGGACAGAGCAACAACGGAAGCCATGAAGATACGCAGAGTCCTGAGACGTGAAAAGCTCTCCTCTCAAGGCGGTGGTCCGTTGGATCCTCCGGCCCGGAAGCACGCAGCAGAGTGACCCTCTCCAGCCATCTCCTGCATTCGCTCGCCTCAGAGCCGGTTCCGATCCGGCGGCATCTCCGCTGACGCCAAGGCATGGCATGGACTTGCTCAGCATCCATGCTGAATCTCTGGAGCTTGCCGTTGAGGCGGACTTCATCTCAGGGATTCTGAGGGCCTCCATGAATCATGACGTCGCCGTCCTCATCGGACGGTTCCAGCCCTTCCATGAGGGGCATTTGTCGTTGGTCGAAGCGGCACTGGAAAGGGCCGACCGCCACGTCTTCGATGCCCCGGGGCGCTCCCAGCGCGGCCGGGTGATCACCCATGCCTTCCTGATCCAGCTCAAGGGGGGCGTCCTCCCCAGTGTCCGCGGCGGCGGCGACGCCGACAAAGCCTTCTGGATGCCCTTGGCCGACATTTACGCCCACGAAGACACCTTCTTTGAGGACCACGTCCAGATCCTTCAGCACTTCATCTCCCGGATCTGACCACACCGCCGCCGGCGACAGCTGGCCCAGCAACGCTTCAGGCCTGGGGAGACCGGGCCGGAGCCCTTCATCCACCCCGTGCAGAGCGCACACCATGGACTTCAATCTTCTGCTCGACACCGACAGCTACAAAGGCAGCCACTGGCTCCAGTACCCCCCCGATCTCACCGCCATGGGGGCCTACCTGGAGAGTCGTGGCGGCGAGAATCCCGACACCCTGTTCTTCGGGTTGCAGATGCTGCTGCAGACCACTTTGGAGCGGCCCGTCAGTCAAAACGATGTCGAGGAGGCCGCCGACCTCTGGACCGCCCACGGCCTGCCGTTCAACCGTGAGGGCTGGCAGCGCCTGGTCAGCGTCCGCGGCGGCCGGCTGCCCCTGCGCATCCGGGCCGTTGCCGAGGGCAGTCGCGTGCCCACCGGCAACGTGCTGATGACGGTGGAGTCCACCGATCCAGCCCTGGCCTGGCTGGTCACCTGGGTGGAAACCCTGCTGCTGCGCCTCTGGTACCCCACCACCGTGGCCACCCGCAGCTGGCACCTCCGCGAACTCCTGCGGGTGGCCCTGGAACGCTCCGCCGACGACCCGGCTGCCGAGCTCCCCTTCTGCCTGCATGACTTCGGCTCCCGCGGCGTCTCCAGCCACGAGAGCGCCGCCATCGGCGGCCTGGCCCACCTGGTGGCCTTTCGCGGCACCGACACCGTCGCCGCCCTGGTGGCCGGCCGGCGCCACTACGACTGCCCGATGGCCGGCTTCTCGATTCCCGCCGCCGAGCACTCCACGATCCTGGCCTGGGGGCAGGAGCACGAGCTCGACGCGTACCGCACGCTGCTGGATCGCTTCGCGAAGCCCGGCGCCGTGCTGGCGGTGGTCTCCGATTCCTACGACCTCTGGAACGCCGTCGACCGGCTCTGGGGCGAGTTGCTGCGCGAGCAGGTGATCGCCTCGGGCGCCACCGTGGTGATCCGGCCCGATTCGGGCGATCCGGTGGCGATCGTGCCAGAACTGTTGCGGCGCCTGGAGGCCCGCTTCGGCAGCCGGCTCAACGGCAAGGGCTACCGGGTGCTGGAGCACGTGCGCGTGATCCAGGGGGATGGCATCACCGCCACCAGCCTGCCGCTGGTGCTCGAAGCGATCCTGACGGCGGGTTTCAGTGTCGAGAACGTGGCCTTCGGCATGGGCGGCGGCCTGCTGCAGCAGGTGAACCGGGACAGCCAGCGCTTCGCCTACAAGGTGTCCTGGGTGGAGCGGGCCGGCCGGATCCGGCCGGTGCACAAGTGCCCCATCACCGACCCCACCAAGACCAGCAAGGCCGGCGTGCTTGATCTGATCCAGGTTGATCGGCAGTACCGCACGGTGGAGCGGCAAAGCCTGCAGCCCCATCCGGCCAGCTGCCTCCAGACCGTGTTCGAGAACGGCAGGCTGCTGCACCGCTGCAGCCTCGAGGAGGTACGGGCCAGGGCGATGCAAGCCTGAGCGGCTGCCGGGGGGCCTCACCCGGCCCCGGGACTTCCGGCGCGGTCGGCCGCTTCTGCCCTGATCTCCAAGGGCACCACCTAGGGTCTGAGAGCCGCCGGGTGGCTGCCATGTTCCCTCCCGAGGCCACGGCCTGGCAGGCCCTTTCGGGGCCGGAATGTCTGCGGCGGCTCGGGGTCGGCGAAGCGGGCCTGAGCGAGGCCGCCGCGGCCGATCGCCTGGCCAGCGACGGCCCCAACCGGCTCGCCCTGCCGCCGGGGCCTGGCCGCTGGCGGATTCTGCTGGATCAGTTCAGCAACGTGATGTTGGTCTTGCTGCTGGCGGTGGCGGCCGTCTCCGCCGGCTTGGCGGTGCTGGACCACGCCATCCCCAAGGACGCGATCGCCATCCTGCTGATCGTGGCCCTCACCGCCCTGCTGGGCTACCTGCAGGAGAGCCAGGCACTGCTGGCCCTGCGCAGCCTGCTGAATCTGGCCCAGCCCCTGGCCCGCGTTCGGCGAGACGGACACTGGCAGCGCCGCCCCAGTGACCAGCTGGTTCCGGGTGACCTGATCCGTCTGGAGAGCGGCGATCGGGTACCCGCCGATGCACGGCTGCTGGAGGGAAGCGAACTGGGACTGCAGGAGGCGGCCCTCACCGGCGAAGCCGAACTGGTGAGCAAGCGCCCCGAACCGCCTCTGGCGGCGGACACACCCGTGGTGGAACGCAGCAACTGCCTGTTCCTCGGCAGCGAGGTGGGGCGGGGGCGGGGTCTGGCCGTGGTGACCGCCACGGGCATGGCCACCGTGCTGGGTGGCATCGCCACCCTGATCCATACCGCCCGCCCCGAGCCGACGCCCCTGCAGAAGCGCTTGGCGGACCTCTCTGGCCAGCTGGTGGCCTGGGCCCTGGTCCTGGTGGCGGCGGTGGTGCTGGGGGGCTGGCTGCTGGGGGGCTCTCCCCTGGCCCTGCTGGAGCTGGCCCTCTCCACCGCTGTGGCGATCGTTCCGGAGGGGCTGCCGGCCGTGATCACGGTGAGCCTGGCGATCGGCACCCAGCGGATGGTGCGGCGGGCCGCCCTGATCCGCCATCTGCCGGCGGTGGAGGCCTTGGGCGCCATCACCGTCATCTGCACCGACAAGACCGGCACCCTCACCCAGAACCGGCAGCTGGTGGTGGAGATTCGCTGCGGCACCCAGGCCCTGGACCTGGTTGAGAACGGTTTCGAAGTCCGGGATCTGGTGCCACCGCCGGGGGCTGAAGCCGGGCTCGCACCGGACGATGGGAATCTGCTGCTGCTGGCCGGCGTGCTCTGCAACGACGCTGAACCGGAACAGCGGGGAGGGATGGGGGATCCCACCGAGGTCGCGCTGCTGGAGGCCGCCGCCCGGGCGGGCCTGGAGGCAGCCAGCCTGCGTGCGAAGCACCCTCGTTCGGCGGAGATTCCCTTTCGCGCCGAGCGCCAGCGGATGGCGGTGTGGGTGAGCGACCCCGACGGCAGCCTGGCGGCGCCCCTGGTTGAAGTCCCCTACGGCTCCTCCACGGCAGAGGCGTCCCGGCTGCTGATCGTCAAGGGAGCGCCGGAGGCGATCCTGCGCGACTGCGATCGCTGGCTCGATGGCGCGGGGGCGCGGAGCCTCACACCGGTCCAGCGGGACTGGTGGGTGGCGGAAGCGCGCGGGCTGGCGTCCTCTGGCCTGCGGGTGCTGGCCTTCGCCTGCGGCCCGCAGCACCAGGGCCCGGAAGCCGCGATGGGAACCCTGGTCCTGCTCGGCCTGATGGCCCAGCGTGATCCGCCCCGGCCAGAAGTCCCAGGTGCCGTGGCCCGCTGCCATGGGGCCGGCATCCGGCCGGTGATGGTCACCGGCGACCATCCCCTGACAGCGCGCGCGATCAGCACGGCCATCGGCCTGGCGGAACCGGATAGCCCGATCGTGCTGGGTATGGAGCTGGAGGGCCTCGACGACGGGGAACTCGAAGCGGTGGTGCGACGCACCAGCCTCTTCGCCCGGGTGCTGCCGGAGCAGAAGCTCCGCATCGTGCGGGCGCTGCAGGCCACGGGCGCGGTCGTGGCCATGACCGGTGACGGGGTCAACGACGCCCCGGCCCTGCGCCAGGCCCACGTCGGGGTGGCCATGGGCATCAGCGGCTCGGACGTGAGCCGGGAGGCGGCCGATGTGGTGCTGCTCGACGACAACTTCGCCTCGATCGTCAACGCCGTGGAGGAGGGTCGGCAGGTGTATGCGAACATCCGCCGCTTCGTGCGCTTCATCCTTGGCTGCAACCTGGGCGAACTGATCACCATCGGCTCGGCGCCGCTGCTGGGTCTGGCCCTGACGCCCCTGCAGATCCTCTGGATCAACCTGGTGACCGACGGGCTGCCGGCCCTGGCCCTGGCCCTGGGCCCACCGGCGGAGGATCTGATGCATCAGCCGCCGATCGAACCCGGTGAATCGCTCTTCGCCCGCGGGCTGGGCAGCGCCATCCTGCGCACCGGGTTGGTGTTCGGGGCCCTGGTGGTGGCGTTGATGGCGGTGTCTGCCCGCCTCGGACTTCCCTGGCAGACGATGGCCTTCACCACCCTCTGCCTGGCCCAGCTGGGCCATGCCTTCTCGGCCGGCAGCGACCGGCCCCTGTGGCGGTCCCCTCCCCTGGCGAACCCCTGGCTGCTGGGCGCGGTGCTGGCCACCGCCACCCTGCAGCTGCTACTTCTCTACGTGGCGCCGATGGCCCGCTTCCTCGGCGTCACCGCCCTTTCGGCCGGCGAGCTGGCGGCCTGCGGCGGAGTGAGTCTGGCGTTCGTGGCCTACCTGGAACTGGAGAAGAGGGGCGCCCTGGGCCTGCGCCATGCTGGGCGCTCACCCCACCCCCCACCAGCGCATGAGCCTTGATCAGGCGCGCTCCTTCCTGGCCCGCATGCAGGACGATGCAGCCCTGCGCAGCGAGGTGCTGGCCGCCGCCACCGCCGACGATGTGGCCCAGATCGCCGCCGGCAAGGGCTTCGACTTCTCAGGTGATGAGCTGCTGCGACTCTCCGGGAAGAAGGTCGGCCGGGTCACCGTGACCAAGCAGGACATTCCCGGGGAATACAACTGAGGGGCCTGACTAGGCCACCGCCAGCCGCCGCCACTGGCTGCGCAGCTGGTGCGGCACCGGCAGGGGCCGGTAGTCCCGGGGGGCACTGGGGCCGTGACCCAGCACGGCGTTGACCAGCAGGGCGGGGATCCGGCCCCGGTTGATGGCGCCGTGGGGCACCCTGGGGGGGATGTGGACCCAGAGGCCCTCGTCCTCCCGCAGCGGGATACGGCGCAGCTGGCGGTTCTGCAGCACCACCAGATCGATCGATCCCCGCAGCACGAGCAGCTGATCGGTCTGGAAGCGGTGGCAGAACAGCTCGAAGGAGTCGCCGCTGCCGATCTCGGCGATCAGGGTTTCGTCGCTGGCGCGGGGGGCGGAGAAGACGGCCTCCCCATGCAGCGAGCGCTCCATGGGGAGGAGTTCGATGGTGCGGGACAGGGCCATGACAGTCGCAGCGATATAGTTAACTTTCGCTACCATTTTTCCGGAAGATCGCCGTGTCAGCTACCGACAAGTGGTGGTGTCAGGATTTACTGGCGCTGCCTTAACCGGATCCTTCGGCGAAGCGCCGGTTCACCTCGGTCCAGTTCACCAACGACCACCAGGCGGTGATGTAGTCAGGTCGGCGGTTTTGGTAATTGAGGTAGTAGGCGTGCTCCCACACATCCAGACCCAGCAGGGGCAGGCCCGGCTCAATCCCGGGCAGGTCCATCAGCGGGTTGTCCTGGTTGGCGGTGCTGGTGATCGCCAGGGCTCCATCGGGCTGAAGGATCAGCCAGGCCCAGCCCGAACCGAAGCGGCTGGTGGCCGCCTGGGCGAAGCGCTGCTGCAGGGCCTCGGGCGAACCGAAGGCCGCCGTGATCGCCGCTTCCAGCTCCGGGGACGGGGCACCACCCTGTCCGGGCGGTGCCATCAGCCGCCAGAAAAGAGAGTGGTTGTAGTGGCCACCGCCGTTGTTGCGGACCGCCGACGGGTACTGGGAGATACGGCCCTGAAGGGCCTCCAGCGACACCCGCTCAAGCTCGGGATGGTCCGCGATCTGGGCGTTGAGATTGGCCACGTAGGCGCCATGGTGGCGGTCGTGGTGGATGGTCATCGTGGTGGCATCGATCGAGGGTGCCAGGGCCTCGGCCGGGTAGGGCAACGGCGGCAGCACGTAGGCCGCCAACGCCGGCCGCGCACCGGCAGCGAACACCGTCAGAGCCACCAATCCGGCGAGGCCGCAGGCCCTCAGGGCACGGAGAAACGACAACGGAGCCATGGGCCAGGCGGGGAGCATCAGCCCCGGTTCTAACTGTCCCTGCCATCCATAGCCCCCATGAAGAGATGGATGGCCTGGATTCAGTCCGAACGCCAATCCAGCCAGGGCAGACCCGGAAGAATGGTCGGAGTCGTGGCGCGATAGTCGCCGTACTCTTGATGGAGGCTGCAGAGGCGGGACTCCTCCCGGCGTGCCTTGAACCCCAGCACCACGACCAGCCCCAGCAGCAGGGCCAGATGCAGCAGGCTGCCCAGGGCCAGGGTGACGCCCAGCGAGCAAAGGATCAGCGACTGGTACAAGGGATGGCGGCAGCGTCCGTAGGCACCGGTGGTCACCAGGGCGGCCGCGGGCATCGGTTCGGGCAGGGGGCTGAGGCTGGCGCCCAGATTCACAGCGCCCTGGCCGGCCAGCACCAGACCCAGGCCGAACAGCGCCAGACCACCGAGGCGCAGGGAAAGCGGCCAGTGCAGGCCCAGCGAGACGGGGGAGGGGCTGGCCGGCAGCAGATGGGCCAGGATCAGGGCCATCTGGGCGATCAGCCACCATTCGCCACGGCGGTTGTCGCGCAACCCCGCCCAGGAAAACCCCCAGGCGCTGAGCCTCTCTGCCAGGACATTCGGCATGGTGACCTTGCGGTTCGGCGTCCACCTCCATGCTGGGCCGCAATCAGCGTCAGGCGCGAAGCAAGTCCTCCACCACCGGATCGAGAGCCGCCGGATGGCGCAGCAGCTGCTGGTGGCTCCAGACCGGCAGCATCCGCCGCGGCCCGATCGGCAGCACCCCATGCCAGCCCGGCAGCACCATCAGATCGGTGGCGGTGCCATAGCTGCTGCAGTCGATCCCCTGCAGGGGGGTGAGGTCGGCGTTGAGCTGTCGCAGCAGCGCACTGCCCAGCTTGAGATCAGCAACACCGGCCAGCAGCAGGCGGGGCCAAGGCTGGGCCGTCAAAGTGCCCTGCTGGGGGCTGCCGAGGCTGAGGAAGCGGCGGGTGCGGGCATGGCCACCCATCAGCTGGATCCAGGTGCGTGCGATGACGCCGCCCATGGAAAAGCCGAGAATGTCGACCGTCTCGCTGCCACCGAACGCCGCCTCAATGTGATCGGCGAGCCGCTGGGCCGAGGTCTGGATCGGTGCGATGCCGAAGCGCAGTGGCAGGGCGGGCAGCAACAAAGGCTCGCGTCTGCCAGCCAAGCGACGCTCCAGTCGCTCAAACACCCTGGGGGTGTCGAACAGCCCGTGAACCAGCACCAGCGGGGGCCGAGTGGAGGTTTCCCGGCCTGAAGCCATGGTGGCGGTGAGCATCACCCCACCATCTTGCGATGGGATGAATCAGGGGACTCGGGTTGAGCGAAACGTGGCGCAGCCCCATCCGGAAGGACGGCCTTAGTCACCACTCTGTTGGATTCCCTTTTGTCCGGCTGAGCCCTCAATGGCTCTGGGTCAGCGGACGGCGTGGGTGGGCATTGAAAATCTAGTCGTAGAGGTTGGCTGGTGCTTGGACACAGCCTGCTGTCGGTGGTCAGGAGGGCCTCTTCCAGGGGGGGCTCTCAGGCTGACGGGGTCAGATATTGACGTTCGGGGCGAGCGAGCCAGGAAGACTTACTTGATCAGGGGAGAGGCAGACTGATTCACGGGTTGGATGGTGGTGTTGGTCGCATGGGAGGGCGACGCAACGCCCGCGGAGGAGTCCGCTTTGGACTCGGGGAAAGGAATCACCAGCATCGAAACCAGAAAAGCTGCTCCGCTGATCGCAGCCACTGCCAACTGGGCGACTGGGCTTACAGGATCCATGGCCGTCTTTTCACTGCCGCTTAAGCGTACACCAAGCAATCGCTCATGGCCCCAGCAGTCGCCGCGGTGCTGCTGCATCCCTGCCATGGCCGGCCAGTCGGGTCAGGATTCAAACGCAGACAGGACTTTGAGGGGTTGACGCCCCCCCTACGAGCCCCAGACCCTGCGCCGAGGTGCCCCCCTGGCCAGCCCGTAGACCGCAGATAAACTGAGAAAGAGGGTAAAACTTGGATGAACCGCCCCAGAGGATGAATCGCTACGACACGCTGGCGGACCTGTGGCGACTGCAGAGCAGCAGGACTGACGAGCTCCAGGAAACCCTCCGCACCCATTCCTAATCTTCTGCTCACCGAGCTGGGGGTGGAGGCGAAAACCTGGAAGGAACAGAAGAATCCCTTCCATCGCCGCTATGTGGAGTACCGGCTCTCCCCCCTTTCCGGGCTTGGAAGGGGAAACGCGGATCGACCGCTACACCCCCAAAGGCGAGCTGGAATTCGCCTTCGTCATCACCTTCGACCATGGCGAAGATCACTTCCCGAAGACCCGTTTCCTGCTGCCCCTAGCCACCCGCCTCTACAGGCCGCATCCCCAGTACTGCCTGTGGGACCCCTTCCAGGCAGCTCCGCTGGAAGGCTTTCTCTGGGTAGCCACCCGACCAGCGGTCATCCAGGACATTGTCACCGTCCTGGATCGGAAGCTGGCGATCGATCCCTTCGAAGGGCCACCCCTACCACCAAGGCTTGCTTGCCTCTGATCGACGGCAGCGCTCTGCGGAGCCAGCCGTTCAGGCCAGCACCGGAAAGCACCCCCGCAGGCCACTGACGAGCATCTGCACAGCAATGGCACTCAGCAGCAGGCCCATCAGACGGCTGATCACCTTCTCCTGCAGCTCCCCGAGGGCCTGACGCAGGGGCATCGAGGCGATCAGCAACACATAAATAACGATGGCCAGCAGGCCAATCACGGCGCTGAGGGCCGCCTTGCCCTGCCAGGCAGAAGGGGCATCGGCCACCACCAGGGAAATCGCCCCGGGGCCCGCCAGCAGGGGCAGGCCGATCGGCACCACGCCAGCGCTGTCTTCGGTGCCGTCCAGCGAACCATGGCTCACTTCGCGCCCATCGATCAAGCGCAGCCCGATGGGCAGCAGGATCAGCCCCCCAGCCACCCGGAACGCCTCCAACGTGATGCCAAACAGGTCGAGCAGGGCCTGGCCCCACCAACAGGCGGCGATCAGGGCACAGAGAAAGGTGATCACCGCCAGACGACTGATCCGGCGGATGCGGACGGGATTGCCCCGCCCGGCCTCCACCACCACCGGCAGCAGACCGATGGGCGAGCTGATCGCCAGCAGACCGACGGCCGTATTGATCAGGGACATGGCGGCCCCGGGGACGCCGGGAAATCGGTGACCATCATCGGAGCCCTGGGTGTACCCCCACGACCGGACACATCCGGTCATCACCCCATGGCTTCGGTCCCATTGCAGCGGTGGCGAGCGCCGATTGACTGGAGGGCCCTACACGCTCGACCCATGACCATCACTCGAGCCCGGCTTCGCCGTCGAACCGCACAGACCACGCCGCTGTTGCTGGCTCTGCTGCTTCCCGCTCCGGCAACGGCCACCACCTACCAGGCCCTCTGCGGCAACAATCCCTGCACCATCAACCTGGATATGAACGGCATCGGCGGACAGAACACGTTCATCCCGATCGGCCGCATCGCCAAGTGGTACACGGGTGGAGAGGAGGGCTACGACAGCACCAACGGCACGGTGGGGGCAGTGGGCGGCGGCACGGCCGGCGCCATCGCCGGCGGGATCCTGCTCGGACCGGTCGGGCTGGTGGGCGGCATGGTCGGCGGCGCCCTGGCCGGCTCCAAGGCGGGCAAGACGGCGGATCTCTACTTCAGCGTGGTGGGCTACGACAGCTCCGGCGACAAGACCACCCTCAACTTCCGCTTCGTGAACCCCAGGCCCGCCAACCGGATGAAGCAGGAACTGCCCATGTTCACGGGCCTGGCCATGGGCGAAACCCGCTCCCTCGCCGACCTGCAGCGCCACCGGGATCCCCTGCCCCAGCGCCTTGGCGGTGGACCATCACCCCAGTCGATTCCCTCCCAATCCTACGGGGCCCCCTCCCGTTACCGCTGAGCCTCGACGGCCAGCCGATCCAGGGCCTCCTGCATCGTGTGGGTCACCTGCCGATAGCACTGCTGCACATAGGCCCGGTCGCGGCTGGCGGCATGGCCGCCGCGCTCGAAGCGGATCGGCGGGCAAACCCGCGTGTGGATCCGAACCGGCAGGGGCAGGTTGAGCAACGGACCGAGGGCCAGCCCCCAGGGAAGGCCCACGTAAAGGGGCATCACCTCCGGATCGATACCAAAGAGCCAGGGCATGCCCCGCTCGTGCAGGGCCCGGAACTGGGGATAGAAGTCTTCGAGCACCACCAGGGTGTCGTGGGCGCCCCAGGAAATCAGCGGAACGATCGGCAGGCCATGCCAGATCGCCAGGCGCAGGAAGCCGGTGCGGCCGGCGAAATGGATGCGGCCCCGGTCCCGGTGGGGGCGGAAGGTGTCCTGACCGCCACCGGGGTACACCAGCAGACTGTGGCCCTCCTCCAGGGCCGCCAGGGCCAGGCGCGGGTGGTAGGGGATGGCACCCGTACGGGAGGCCAGATCCGCCAGCGGGGGATAGCCCAGCCAGACCTTCGGATGCGCCAGCCCCAGCACCCGGCGCTCCAGGCCGAAACGCCGGAACCAGTCGTACATGACCATGTGCATGTCGGGCGCCGCCAACCCGCCGTTGTGGGTGCCCACGAACAGCGCCGGGTCTGTAGCGGGGATGTGCTCCCAGCCATCGGAGACGACGCGGAAATAGTGGTGGTAGAGCCAACCCCAGAAGGGCATCAGCCGCCGGATCAACTGCGGATCCCGGCGTTGCCAGCGGTGCAGCGCGGCCTTGCGGGACACGGGCATGGACGGAAGGAGGGAGCGATCGAGTCTGGTCACCCGACGGGCTCCGGCGTGCGGACCCGACCCCTTGGCCGCTCTTTCTAGGCTCGGCGAGGGCTTAGAGCCTCCCCAGCCCGCGCCCGATCACCCCCTTGCGTCCCATGGCCGAACTCACCCTGCTGTTCGATGGCGGCTGCCCCCTGTGCCTGCGGGAGGTGAAAATCCTGCGCCGCCGCGATGCTGGCCAGGGCCGCCTGGCCTTCGTGGATGTGGACGACCTCTCCTACGACCCTGCCCAGCATGGCGGCATCAGCTACGCCGACGCCATGGGCCGCATGCACGCCCTGCGCGCCGACGGCAGCGTGATCCGCGATGTGGAGGTGTTCCGCCAGGCCTATGGGCTGGTGGGGCTCGGCTGGCTCTATGCGCCCACCCGCTGGCCCTTGCTGCGGCCGCTGGTGGACGCTTTGTACGGACTCTGGGCCCGCTGGCGGCTGGCCGTCACCGGCCGGCCCGGCCTCGACACGCTCTGCCAAGGGCGCTGCGATGCCGCTACTTCCGCCGTCAGGTCCATGGGTGCCTGAGGCCCAGGCCGTTGCATCTCTGTCAGGAGGCGGCCCCGTCAAGGGGTTGCTCCGTTGACACAGGCGTCTCCATCCCTGGTCCCGGCGGCCCTCGCCCTGGCCACCACCCTCGCCGTTTCCCCTCCGGCGCTGGCCCTCGAGCAGATCGAGCTGAAGCTGCCGCTGCTGGACACCACCTTCTCCATCCGTCTGGCCGAGCTTCGCGATCCCCGCAGCCTGCTGGCCGGTGACAGCGACCTGGCCGAGTTCGACCAGGCCACCCAGGGGGCCATCGGGCAACGGATGGTGGAACTGTTCAACACCCCCCTGCCCCTGCAGGCCCTGGATGTGGCCCGCCAGGTGGTCCCTTCACCCCTGGCCCAGCAGGCGCTGCTGCTGCTCTCCTCCCTCGGTGGCGTCGACGGGCTGCCGGCCGAAGTCTCCAGTGACACCGCTCTGCAGATCCTCGACCGGGCCGCAGGCCGGGGGAACCTGACGATGCTGGGGGTGCTCCAGGCCATCCCTGGCCGCACGGCCACGGTGGATGTCGGCAAGGGCCTGGTCCTGCTCCAGCGGATGAACGGTCAGCTGCGGGCCGCCGCCCAGCTGCTGGAGGGGCAGACCCCGGCGGCGGTGGATCCCGCCCTGGCCGGACCGGGGGCGCTTGCCGTGCGGCGGGACACCCTAAACCTGCCGGTAACCTACCGGCCCCTGCCCCTGGAGGTGGTGGTGATCCGTCCCTCCCAGCAGGCCTCCGGCCGGCTGGTGGCGATCTCCCACGGGCTCTGGGATGGGCCGGAGAGCTTCGAGGGCTGGGGACGGCATCTGGCCAGCCACGGCTACACCGTGTTGCTGCCCCGCCACCCCGGCAGCGACCGGACCCAGCAGCAGGCGATGCTCTCCGGCAAGGTGCCTCCGCCCTCTCCAGCGGAGCTGCGACTGCGGCCCCTCGACATCTCCGCCCTGATCGATGCGGCCGCGGCGGGGCAGCTGGCGCTGCCGTCCGCTGTGGACTCCCGTTCCGTGGTGGTGCTGGGCCACTCCTGGGGAGCCACCACGGCCCTTCAACTGGCGGGTGCCCGTCCCCGCTCCCAGCTCCTGCAGAAGCGCTGCAACAATCTGCAGGACCCCCAGCGCAACCTCAGCTGGGTGCTGCAGTGCAGCTTCCTGGGCGCCACCGACCAGGCGGCCCTGGCCGACCCGCGGGTGAAAGCGGTGGTGGCGGTGAGTCCGCCGATGGCGCTCCTGTTCGATGCCGAGGCCGCCCCTGCGTTTCAAGGTCGGGTGCTGCTGGTGAGCGGCAGCCGCGACTGGGTGGTGCCTCCCGGCCCTGAAGCCATCGCTCCGATGGCGCGCATTGCCCGCCAGGGGAAGGTGGGCCATCGGCTCGTGCTGGTGGGCGGAGGGGATCACTTCAACCTGGGCTCCCCCTACGACCAGGCCGGCGGCCCCCTGCGGGGATTGCTGCTGGGCTGGGTGAACGGAGCCTTCGCCGCGGGTCCCGGGGTCGCCCCAGGCGTGGGGGCCCCAGAGCTGTTGCCCCCGAATGGCTGGGGGGATCACGACCTGTCCCTCAGCGATGTGAGCGACCGGCTGCCGAGTTGGAACCCCTGAGCCGACAGGGCCCAGCATCTGAACCACACTTGTGCCCCATGGTTCCAGCCCCTGATTGACGTCGCCTCGGCCTTCCCTTCCGCCATCGTCCCGTGCCTGGGGCGCAGCCGGGCTGGCTGGCCTACTGACCCTGGCCGCCCCATCGGCCCAGGCGGCCGAGCAAGTGGTGTTCGTCAGCGGAGCCTTCCGCCGCTCGATCCCCGTTGCCGACCTGGAACGGCTGGCCCGAACGGGGGAGGCCGTGGGCCTGCTGGGGGATGCTCTCCGCCTGGGCGGCAAAGAGCCCGCCGAGGTCGGCAAGCTGCTGAACCACCGGGTGGCGCTGCCGCTGGTGCTGACCACACGGCTGTTGAGCACAGGCTTCGGTGAGAACGCCCTGGAGAAGCTGTCCGTGATCGTTTACCCCCTGAAGGCGCCGAGGGTGGGGATGGTGGCCCTGCGTTCAGCGACGATCCTCGGACTTCAGACCGGCTCGGGCAGCCTGTCGGCCGTGGGATTCCTGCGGGCCTATCCCAACGAGGACGTGGCGATCAACCTGCCGGCGTTGCAGTCCGCCCTGGCGGGGCTCAGCGGCATGGGCAACGTCCTCAAAGAGTTCCTCGAATCGGACCTGGGATCCAACCTCGAGCGGGTGAGGCCCCCCGGGGCTCCGGCCAAACCCTGAGGAGGTCTGCAGGCCTGTGGAACTGACAGTGGACGCCAGGGGTGCCGCTCTTACGCTGCATAGTGCTTTCGTCGAACGATCCCCGTGACCCGTCGTCCCGCCCTTTCCGCCAGTGCCTGCAGCCTGGTGACCCTGGCCCTGCTGGCGCTGGCGTCACCGGTGCAAGCGGCCCCGGTGTGCACGTTCCTGGCCCCCATCGGCGCCAACAGCACCAGTCCGGTGGTGGCGAAATCAGTGGGTCCGGGCAAGGCCATCGGCAGGACCAACTGGAACACCGACTTCATCGTCGACCAGCCCTACAGCAGCTACAAATTCTTCTTCACCGCCAACTCCTCCGACACCAACGCCCAGTACCCCGTGGAGGGGTTCATGAAGTTCACCGACGGGAGCAGCCTCCAGGTGATCAACCAGACCATGAATCCACCGATCGGGACCGGCCGGATGTTCGGACCCTTCCCCGCCATTCCGGGCAAAGCGGCCAGCCAGATGAACTTCAAGGTGGGTGCCAGCAACGATCCCGGGTCCCTGGGCTTCAGTTACCGCATCTCGGTGCAGGGTTGCCGCTAAGCCGCCAGGGCCATTGAGGCCTCGGTTTCCTGCAGAGCCAGCCGCTTGAGGATCGCCACCTGGAGCTCGGACTCGACGGCACACAGCTGCACCGATTCAGACAGGCCGCCGGGAGTGTTGGGGCTGGGCTTGATCTCCAGCCGGTACCAGCGCCGTCCATCCGGCATCGCTTGGGCCGTGAGAGGCAGGAAGGGGTGACAGGCGACGAGGCGTCGGTCCATCGCCCGACCCAGCAGCAACGCCAGGTCACCATCGTGGTCGTCGCCAAGGCCCATCTGGGCATGGAAGGCGGCTTCCAGGCGCTGTTGCTCGGCATCGGTGGCTTCCCTCAGGCCGCGGCACGCTTCGGAGCGGAGGTGCTCCTGCCAGCCATGGGCCACGAACACCGGCAGCAGACTGATGTCATCAGCGTCGAAGGCCTGCAACAGGTTGCTCGGCAGGGTCGCGGCGCTGCCGTCAGGGGCATGGCGGAGCAACCATTCCTGCAGGGCCGTCGCTGACTCCAGCGTGCCGTCAACCCTTTTCTCGACTCTCATTAACCCTGGCTTCATTTTGACCCTTCGCCACTTTCGAGGAGCCACAGGGCCAGGCCACCGCCGCGGCCCCGGGCCGCCAGCCACCCGAGGGACTCCCCCGTCCAGGGCAGCCCCACGACAGGCGCTGGGTGTTCGGCAGCAATCAGGGCGAAGAACGGTCGGCGCAGCGGGTCAGGCGGGGGCAGGGCACGCTGGATCAGCACCCGTCCACCCAGCAGCAGCAGCAGCCGGTCGAAGCTGAAGACGAGCAGGGGACGGCGGCCCTGCAGCCGACCAAGGCCTTCGAAACGCAACTCGAGGGCACCGAGGCGCACGCTGTTGACCATCCGCATCCCCTCACCGCCTTCGGCCTCCTGGACTGGCGCCAACTGCAGGCGGGCCGCCAGTCCACGCAGCAAGGTGGCACCGATCGCGGCCGGCCGGAGGCTTCCTTTGCTCCAGACGCGCTCCAGTCGCCAGGAGCCAATCAGCGCAGCCTGGCTCAGACCACTGCCCTCCTGGCGGCAGCGTCGTTCACGCTCCAGCAACTGTTGGGCATCGGGGATCACGGCAGTACGGCTCCAGCAGCAGGATGCCAACGGTAGGAAGGGCCAGCCGCCAAACGCCCGGACCCCGTCGCAATCTCCAGCTGCTATTGAGAATCGCTTGCAAAAGGGGTGGTTAAGCGTCTAGGTTGCGAGCAGTTCGCAATAAGGGCGCCCCTCTCCGATGCGCTACCGCTTCCTTCCCGATGACCC
>Ga0247841_10000344_pt1 | contig 124850 bp, 108 predicted proteins | sample LaCruzMarch2015__2_FD_192410 | JGI IMG/M metagenome (GOLD analysis project Ga0247841, IMG submission 192410) | Freshwater microbial communities from meromictic Lake La Cruz, Castile-La Mancha, Spain - LaCruzMarch2015_18m | ecosystem: Environmental > Aquatic > Freshwater > Lake | place: Spain...
TTTTTATTTTGCCGTATATTCGGTGTTAAGTGAAGTTGGCTTGCGATAAACTTGGATTAAGCAATAACTTTTTTATTAGAATGTGCCATAGAATATAACTAAGCGTTAAGCCAATTTCATTTAACGTATCGGCGTATCTGAAGTTTTTACATCTTTTTTCATTTTATCATTAAAATTAAAAAAGGGGTAAAAATTTGCGCGAAGTAAAAGATAAAAATTAATATAATTTACCTTATATTAAAGCTTTTTTATAATTTTTTGCCATTTTTCGATTGACAAAATATCTAAAATATGCTATATTGATTTGTTAATCTGGGCGACCATTTTAACCCTGCTATGTGTCTCTCCCAGGACACAAGTCCAATGACGGAGCGGGAACTCGCCGAAAGGCAAGGAGGTTTATCATGGGAAGGTACATTACGAATTTGGCGGAGGGTTTCATCGGTCAACTCAAGGCAAGGATTGAGGCTGAGGATCGTCCAGTTGGAGGGGGCGACTTCTTGGCTCAAAATCTTTACCAACGCCACTGCGACGCGATTATTGACCAACTTCGCCGGATGCGTCCGGAAACGTTGGGAAAAATCGCTGCCTATGGCAGAGGCGCCGATGACACCACGAGGGAAATTGTGCCTGGCGAACATGGAACCACACTGTACCAAGTACATTGTGGGACATGGCTCGGCAAGTACAATGACGGCATGACACTTCTTCGCGATATCGCTTGCACAGCGATTGTTGCGGAGATGGCGAACATCCTTAAACGTCGTGCCACCCCATAGCCCTTCCGTCTGCAGGCATAAAGCAGACACCCCCAGTATGAAATCTGTACTGGGGTTTTGTTTTGGCAAAAAATTATAAAAAGCTAATTTATTAAAGGAAAAATTATATTGATTTTTATCTTTTACGTAGCCAGATACGCCGTGTTAGGCGATGTGCCGCCACCTTTTTTCCTTGCGGCATTTCGCCTAACTAGTTATATGCGAACTTATTGAATTAATATTAAAAATTAGTTAAAATATAAATAATTACTTCTTATCAAGACATTTATGGAGGGAAATTATCAATATCCGAGTAAAGATCCTATGTTTAGACTGGCGCAGGAAATGAGAATTCGTAATTTTAGCCCTAAAACCATTCAAGCTTATCTTTATTATAACAAAGAACTCTTGCGTTTTGCAAGCAGGGATGTTAGAGAAGTTGAGAGGCAAGACATTAGGGATTATATCGATTGTTTATTCAATTTTGGCAAATCTTCATCAACCGTCAATTTAGCCATAAATGCTTTTAAATTTTATTATGAGATTATATTGCAGAGAAAGTTTTTTGTGGCAAAAACCGGAATTAGGCGGCCTAAGGCCGAGAAAAAATTGCCGGTGGTGTTAAGCAAGGCCGAAGTGCTAAAAATGATAGATTGTTTGGACAATATTAAGCATAAGCTGATGATTCAGATTTTATTCGGTTCCGGCCTTAGAGTAAGCGAAGTCGTTGATTTAAAGATAAATGATATAAATTTTATCAGAAAAATAATAACCGTTAGGCAAGGCAAGGGCGCTAAAGATCGCATTACCATAGTGTCAGATAAAATTTTAGGCGATATTGAAAAATATCTGCTTGAATATCAGCCTTTAGTTTTTCTGTTTGAAAGCCATAGGGGAGGGGAAAAATTAGCCGTTAGAAGCGTGCAAAAAGTCGTGGAGGAGGCGGTGGCATCGGCCGGAGTCAACCCTCTGGCGTCGGCGCATAGTTTGCGCCATGGTTTTGCCACTCATTTACTTGAAAGCGGAACCGATATAAGATATATCCAGGAGCTTCTGGGACACGCGCGGCTGGAAACCACGCAGATTTACACTAAGGTGGCGAATAATAAGTTAAGAGAGATTAAAAGTCCGTTGGAATAAAATGTATTATGAATAAAAAAGTTGCTATAATAATCAGTCCAAACTACAAGGATTATGCTAAGAAATATTTGGCAGAATGCGTTAATAGCATAAAAAGGCAGGATTATGCCGGCGAGATAAAAATTTTTATTGCTGATAATGAAAGCACGGAAGAAAGCTATGGGTATTTGAAAAAGATATTAGATGAAATAGATTGCGGCTCGGGGGCCACAATGACAAATGCCTACGAAATCGTGCGGAATAAAAATAACGACGGCTTTGCCAAAGGCAATAATGATTGCTTAAAATTGGCAATGGCGCAGGGGTTTGGCCGCGTGATTTTATTTAATATGGATACGGTTTTGGCGCCGGATTGCGTGAGGAAGATGGCGGAAATAGCGGAAGCTGAAATCCCCCTAACCCCCTTTGATAAAGGGGGCAATGCGATCGGCGCGGTTCAGGCCAGAATAATGCTGTATGATGACAAGGATAAAATAAATAGCTTAGGCAATGTGACGCATTTTTTGGGGTTTGGGTATGCTGATAGTTATGGAGGAAAATACAACCCTCCTTATCAGGGGGATAATAATATTTGCTATCCGAGCGGCGCGGCGGTGTTATTTACTAAAGAAGCATTAGCGAAAGTCGGTTTGTTTGATGAGGAATTTTGGATGTATAACGAAGATCAGGATTTAGGCTGGCGGCTTTGGCTCGCGGGCTTTAAATGCGTTTTAGCGCCTGACGCCGCGGTTTATCATAAATACGAATTTGCCAGGAGCGTTAAAAAATATTATTTTTTAGACCGGAATCGCGATTTGGCCATGCTAAAAAATTATCACTGGGCAACGCTTCTATTAATTTTTCCCGCGTTTTTGATTATGGAGATCGGTTTAATGTTTTTTGCCGCGCGCGGCGGCTGGTTTAAAGAAAAAATTAAGGTTTATAGATATTTTTTAAATTTAAAAAATTGGCGTTATATCCGGCGGGCGCGAAAACAAGCGCAGGCATTAAGGCGGATTAAAGACAAAGATATAATAAAATTATTTTCCGGTAAAATTTGGTATCAGGAAATAGGGGATGGACGGCTGAAAATCGCTAATATTATTTTTGGCGCCTATTGGCGGATAATTAGAGTTTTGATAAGATGGTAAGCTATTATTTAAAAGAATAATTCGTGAGATTGTCTGGCTACGCCAGATCTCGCGTAGCGATGACCGCATAAAGCTCACTCCGTTCGCTCGCAATGACAAATAAATTTTATGGACATAAGCATAGTAATCGTTAACTACAAATCAAAAGACTTGGTTCTTAACTGCGTAAAGTCAATCAAAAACGCCGATTGGCCTGGTTTGGATTACGAAATTATCGTAATAGACAATTATTCCGGCGATTTGTCGGGCAACGACTTAAAACAATTCGGTGAAATAAAATTCGTCATGAATGGCCAAAATATCGGCTTGGGCGCGGCCAACAACAAAGGCGCGAGGCTGGCCCGGGGAAAATATATTATAATTATGAATCCCGATACTTTGGCCGGTAAAGACGTTTTTATAAAATTGTTTGCCTATATGGAAAACCATCCGAAAACCGGAGTAATCGGGCCTAAACAATTCAACCCTGATAACACGATTCAGAATTCTTATTTTCGCTGGCCCGGGCTGTTAACGCCGCTTTTCAGGCGCACTCCGTTAGGGAAAATCGGCTCAGGCAAGAAGGATTTAGACAGATTTTTATATAAGGATTATAATAAAGACAGCGCTAGCGAAGTCGATTGGCTTTTAGGATCATTTTTATTTTGCCGCGCTTCCGCCTTGAGGCAAATCGGCTTATACGACGAAAAGTTTTTTCTTTATTTTGAGGATACTGATTTATGCAAGCGTTTTTGGCGTGACGGCTGGAAAGTTGTCTATAATCCGGAAGCCGCCATCACCCATAACCACCTTCGGCAAAGCGCGCGCGTCGTTTGGTATAAATTTTTTACCAGCTTAACCGCCTGGCATCATATAATTTCCTGGCTTAAATATTTAAAAAAGTGGGGAATGAAGTAATTTCATCTGCGCCGCGATACGGATACCGGAAAATAAATTCTGGATTCCGGCTCGGAGGCCGGAATGACTAAATATATTATGAAACCAATAAAAAAAGCGATTGTGGCCGTGGCCGGTTCCGGAACCAGGCTGCTTCCGGCCACGAAATCCATGCCGAAAGAAATGCTGCCGATTGTCGATAAGCCGATTATCCAATTGGTGGTCGAAGAATTGGTCGCGGCCGGGATTGAAGATATAATCTTAGTTACCAAATGGGATAAAAAATCCCTGGAAGACCATTTTGATTATAATTGGGCGTTGATTGATGATCTGAAAAGGGCCGGCAAAGATAAATTAATGGATGAAGTAAAAAAAATAGCCAATCTGGCGAATTTTATTTATGTCCGCCAAAAAGGTCCGTATGGCAACGGCACGCCGGTTTTATCCGCGTCCAGCATGGTAAAAAACGAGCCGTTTATGTTTGTTTGGGGTGATGATTTGGTAAAGTCAAAAGTGCCGTTCGCCAAGCAGATGGTGGACGATTACAATAAAACCGGCCATTTGATGATCGGCGTTCAGGAAGTGCCCGAAGAAGAAGTGGTCCGTTACGGCATAGTCAAGGTTAAAAAGGGAACTATGCAGATTGAAGATATCGTTGAAAAGCCAACCGTTGAAGCTACTCCGTCTCGGCTCGCCGATTTCGGCCGCATGATTTTAAATCAGGAAATCGTGGATATTTTAAAAAATTTGCCGTTGGGTAAAAATAACGAACTTTGGATTGTCGATGCCATTAAAGAATACGTCAAACAAGGCGGAAAATTTTACGCCAAAGAAATTAAAGATGGCGAATGGCTGACTACCGGCGATCCGTTGAATTACATGAAAACCATGTTAAAATACGCTTTTGACCGCCCCGACATCGGGCCGGAAATAAAGAGATTCACCAAAGAGTTATTGAAAAATAAAGAATAAAAATATGAAATATGACTTCATTACCATCGGCGGGGCGACCGAAGATATAACTTTTTATACCGACGAAGGGATTTTAATCGATAACAAAAAAGATTTAACCAGGCAAAAGTTATTAGCCTTTGAATACGGCGCTAAGGTTAAAGTTGACAAATCTTTTTCCGGCTTCGGCGGCGGCGCGGCTAACGCCGCGATCGGGCTGGCTAATTTCGGCTTTAAGGCGGCCTGTCTCTCGGCTATCGGCGAAGACGCCCGGGGCCAAAGAATTTTAAATAATTTTCAAAAGCTGGGCGTTGACATAACCTTAGTGCAAAAAGTAAAAAATATTGAAACCGGCTTTTCATTTCTCTTGGTCGGCCCGGCCAACGAACATATAGTTTTTTCCAATCGCGCGGCCAATAATGAATTAACGGTTAACGATTTTGAAGCCGAGATTTTAGACCAAAGCGAATGGATCTATTTAACTTCATTATCCGGAAAATGGAATAATAATTTGGAGAAAATATTTTCCGTTAAAAATGAAAAGATCGCCTGGAATCCCGGGCACAGGCAGATTTTAACCGGCCTAAAAGGCCTAGGCAAATATTTTAAAAAAACAACTTGCTTGATCGTTAATAAAGACGAAGCCATCGAACTGGTTATGTCTGATAAAAAATATAAAAATAAGGGCCGCGCTTTTTTAAGCAATGTAAAAAATTTGCTTTTGGCCCTAAGCTCTTACGGGCCGAAAATTGTTTTAATCACCGGCGGCCGGAATGGCGCTGACGCCATAGCGGAAGGGCGATTTTATCATCAGCCGATTATAAAAGAAACGCGCCGCGCCGATACTACCGGGGTGGGGGACGCGTTCGGTTCGGCCTTTATCGCCGGATTGGAGCTGTACAAGCAAAACATTAAAAAGTCATTGCTCTTAGCCGCGAGAAATGCCGCTTCGACAATCAGCATTCCCGGCGCGCAAAACGGCTTATTAAGTAAAAAAGACATATAACCTTTAAAAATTTTTTTCCCCCTACGGGGATAAACAAAAAATATAAGGTATCAAGTTAAAATTTAATAGCGAGTAAAACTCTACGGCCATTAAATTTTAACTTGATATAATAATTATGAAAGTACCAATTGAAATATCAGCTCGGCATATTCATTTATCCCGCGCCGATTTAGAAAAATTATTCGGCGTTGGTTTTGAATTGGAAAAATATAAAGATTTGTCCCAGCCCGGACAATACGCCTCAAAGCAAACCGTTAAATTAGCCGGTCCGAAGGGAGAGCTTGATGGCGTAAGAATTTTAGGCCCAGGCCGCGCGCAAACGCAAGTGGAAATATCGGAGACCGAAGCTCGCGCCTTAGGCTTAAATCCGCCGGTAAGGGATTCGGGCAATTTAGGCGGCACGCCGGGAATAAAAATTATCGGCCCGCGCGGCGAGGCTGATTTAAAGCAGGGCGTGATTTTAGCTTTAAGGCATATCCATATCGACCCGGCGACCGCGGAAAAATTGGGCGTGAAAACTGGCGACCGAGTTAAAGTCGATACGATTGGCCAGCGCGATTTATTGTTTGAAAACGTTTTAGTCAGAGTTAATCCGGCTTTTAAGCTGGCCATGCATATTGATACGGATGAAGCCAACGCGGCGGGCATAGACAGCGAGAATCACGAGGGGGAGATAATCGTAAATAAATAATTATCAATTTTTAATGTTCAATTATCAATAAATGATCAATTATTTAATTTTCAATTGATAATTAAGAAATTGAAAATTCATTGTCATAGCTACGCCAGATCTCGCGAAGCGATGAAAAATTGTTAATTGATAATTGAAAATTAATTCTATGCCCGAACTGCCGGAAGTTGAAACTATCGCCCGTGATTTAAACGGCAAGTTAAAAAATAAAAAAATTATCAGCGTTAAGTCGCTGGATAAAAAAGTTTTTCGATTGTCCGAAGGCGATGTTAAAAATATTTTTGGCAAAAAAATCAAATCAGCCAGCCGGCGGGCCAAAATGATAATTTTTGATCTGAACGGCTATAATCTGATATTTCACCTTAAGATGACCGGCCAGCTGGTCTATAAAATAAAAGCCGAAATAATCGCCGGCGGGCATCCGATTTTAAATCAAGATCAAAAATTGCCGAATAAATTTACCAGAGCTATTTTTAAATTTAACGATAAAAGCGCGCTGTATTTTAATGATATCAGGCGGTTCGGCTGGGTAAAGCTTATAACAAAAAATGAATTTATTAAATTTAGCGACCGATTGGGAGTGGAGCCGTTAAGCCTTGATTTTACCTTGAAATATTTTAATGAATTTTTGTCGCGTAAGCCCAAGGCTTCGATCAAGCAAGCCTTATTGGATCAAACATATATTTCCGGCATCGGCAATATCTACGCCGATGAATCGCTCTTTATCGCCGGAATTAAGCCTGATAGAAAAATTAAAACTTTAAAGCCGGAAGAAATAAAAAAATTATGGCGCGCGATTCCTAAAATTTTAAAATACGCCATTAAGCATCGCGGCACCTCTTTTAATAATTACGTGGACGCCCAAGGGCAAGCCGGTAATTTTTTAAAGTATCTTAAAGTTTACGGCCGAGAGGGGAGAAAGTGCGAAAATTGCGGCGAGCCGGTAAAAAAAATGAAATTAGGCGGCCGAGGCACCCATTGGTGCGATAAATGCCAAAAATAATTTTTAAAACAGCTATTTTATAAATAGCTGTTTTTATGTTATAATGTGAACATTAAGGCTCTTCATTTTATGAAGAAAATATTTTATTATGAATTTCAGGCAAAACTAATATTTATATTGGCGATTTTTTTGTTGCCTCAATTAGTTTTTGCCGCCGTTGCCGACTCGCCCGACGCCATCGCCACCAGAGTTATTCCCAATCCGGATCGTTTAAGCCCTTTGCGCTGGTATCAGGCCAATATAAAAAATCAAGGCTCGCCTCAAGCGATGCAGGTTGACGGCTACGAGGCGGTTAGAGACGGCCGTACGGTTTATGTTAATGCCGCCAACATTGATTTAAATAATAAGTATTGTTCAAATAATCAAACTACTTCTTGTTTAAGCGATAGCGACTGCGCCGTTGGCGGCGTCTGTTTGCCTAAATTTTATACCAATATCTATCTCTTGTCTTTTAGCCAGGACGTTGAGCCGGCCACGGAAGATATTTTCAGCCAGCTATTATCACATTGGAAATTTAACACTAATATTCCGCCGGAGAATAAAGACAATATCATAAGAGATACTAAGCGTTTGGCGGATTTATCCGAGATTAAATCAGCTTTGGATAATTATCAAAAAAATCATAATAATGATTGCCCCTCTTTACAGGCCGGTTCTTACGTAGCCGGTAAATCACTTTCCGTTTGGCCGAGCTGGCAGGATACTTTAACCAAAGAATTAGGCATAACTTTGCCCTTGGATCCGGTCAATAAATTAGGAATTTGTCCAACCGGTTACGATGCTACGACTTGCTGGGATCAAATTAATAAAAAATTTTTTGGCGTGCCGGCCGATAGCCGAGTTTATATTTATACCTACACCGGCGCCAGGTCTTATAATATTTGCGCTTTAATGCAGTCGGGTTATTTGACTACCTTGGCGGAGGGCGCTTGCTCCGGTTCGGCCGTGGGTTATAAAGTAAAATGCGATAGCGGCATTTGGACTCCAAACGTTAATCCGGCCAACGTTTGTTCAACCCAAAAGATCATTGAGACCAATAATTGCGGCCAGACGCGTAAAATTCTTTATGGCACTAAATGTTGCGATACCGTCTGGACTCATACGGCAAAATTAGACGAGGTTTGCGCCTCGGATACGGTTATTGAAACCAGTAATTGCGGCCGTACCCGTAAAATTTTAAATGGCGTTAAAACCGACGGTGAATGCTGTAATCCGTCTTGTCCGGCCGCCGGTTCTATTTGCAGCGGCATTATTGACACCAGAGATAACGGCTGCGCCGGCCATTGCAGCGTCGCCGGCGTTAAAACCGATGGCGAATGCTGTAAATCTAACGGCTGTGAAGCCAATACCTGCGTCGGATTAACTTGCGATAATGGTTGCGATGAGACTGCTTCCGGCGTTAAAACCGACGGTGAATGCTGTAATCCGTCTTGTCCGGCCGCCGGTTCTGTTTGTAGCGGCGTTATCGATACTAGAGATAATGGCTGCGGGGGCCATTGCAGCATAGCCGGCACTAAAACCGATGGCGGTTGCGCGACAATCGTAACTCAAACCGTTTCTTGCACCGCCAAGCCGGCTAATACAGACTGGAACACCAGCAGTACCGTGCTCCAAACCTGGAACGGTTCAGCCTGGTTGCCGTCTAACGTCAGCGCTTATGATACTACGCCCGGAATCTGCAGATTTAAATGCCAATCAGGTTATAATTGGGATGGCAGCGCTTGCGCCGGCGGCGCTTCCGGCCTTACTATCGCCACCCAGTCTCCTCTTCCCGCCGGAACAGTTAACGTTTCCTATAATTTTTCTCTTTCCGCTACCGGCGGCGCCGGCGGCTATACTTGGTCGGAATTCACTTCATCGAGTTGCGCGACTCCGCCGGGATTGACTGTCAGTTCGGATGGCGTGATTTCCGGTATCCCGACTTCGGCCGATAGCTATAATATTTGCGTTAGAGTAAATTCCGGCGGCGATGTTAGATCCAGATCATTTACTTTAGTTATTGCCGCTGCCGCCGCTCAGCTTGCCATTACCGCGAGCAGTTTGCACGATGGAGAAGTCGGCGTTCCTTTCCTGCCGGCCATTACTCTTACGGCTACCGGCGGCAGCGGCGGCTATGATTGGTCGATTATGTCTGACGGAGCGTGTCTTTTTCCGCCGGGGTTATCTTTAACGGGCATTAGCTCGGGCGTTGCCACCATCTCCGGCACGCCAAGCGCGGCTAGCACTTATAAAGTATGCGTTAAAGTAAGCTCCGGCGGCGTTTCTGCGTCTAAATCGTTTAATATGGCTATAATCAATATTGAAGCCGATTGCGGCATTACAGATTCTCGCACTTGCGTTGATAATTATTGCACGGGCTGTAATTCCAAATTAATCGAAGTAAAAAATACAACGACCGGCCAAAGCAATGAAAATATATATTGCTGTAACGGCGATTGGTGGGTTGACACGCGAGACAGAACTTACGATAGCAAATGTTTCGGCACCGGCTGGTTTATCTGCCAATAATTTTATAATTTTTTATTAATCAAATGAAAAGACAAATTATTATAACTGGATTTATATTTCTGGCAATCTCCGTTATCGGCATAAGTATTTATTATTTTAGAGCCGGTGAAAAGACCGGTAAATTCCAGACAAAAGAAATTAGAAAATTAAATTGCGAAGATATAATAGACGTTAAAGAGAAAGACGATTGCCTGGCCGGAGTCGTAAAATTATTAAATTCAGAAAATAACGCGGTTTGCGAAAGCTTAATTTCCGAAGCGGATAAAAGCGCTTGCCGCCAAGCTTACATTATTAAAGAGGCGGCCGAAGCAAGCGATTTAAAAAAGTGCGATCAGCTTACCGATAAAGCGCTTGCCGCCGATTGCTCGGCTCAAGCGTCATTCAGTTTGGCCATTCAAAAAAAAGATAAAAAGTATTGCGAAAATATTACCAATAAAACCGATAAAGAAAATTGCCTGGCCGTTTTAGCCGGCCTGGGAGTAAAATAAATTTATAAATAAAAAACAGCTCCGGCGCTAAGTCGGAGCTGTTTTTTATCAGAATATTTAAAAAATATAATAGCCGGCCAAGCTGACTAAAAAGCCCAAGACGGCTCCGGCAATGATTTGCGCCGGCGTGTGGCCGATATTTTCCGCTAGGCGGGGATAGACCTTAACGTCGATATTGGCATTTAAATCTTTTACTAAATTATTTAAAATTTTTCCATGCTGCCCCAAATAATTTCTAAGGCCTAGAGCGTCGCGAATTATAAAAAAGCATAAAATCACGCAGACAAAAAATAGGGGAGATCTGAATCCTTCGACTAAGCCGACGCTGGCGGCTAAAGAAATAACCATGGCGGCATGGCTCGATGGCATGCCGGAGTAAGAGTAAATTGATTGCCAATTTAATTTTAAATTATTCGATTTTACCAAGAGTTTCCCAAGCTGGGCGATTAGGGCGGCGACGAGAGGGCAGATTAAAATTTGTAGCATATTTTTATATTGCGGCTAATTTGTTAATTTTGAAAAAATAATAGTAGTATAAAAATATCAATAAATAAATTAAAGTTAAAGAAGCAAAAAGTATTAAAAAATTATTAACGGTTGCGTAAGCTCCTGGCTGTATAATAAATTTGTTCAAGGCGGCGCTTAGGTTATTTTCAGCCGGTATGATTAGTTTGCTATCATAGGCCGGCAATAATGCTTGATTAAGTATCGAATGGGTTAATAAATTTTCCGCGCGGCCGGATTGATAACCGGATAAATCTGTTTTTAAAAAGTTAATGTTTGAGTTAATCGAGCTAACTCCTAAATCAGGGGTAAGAGGCTGGACCGAGCCGATAGCCGGCGCGCCGAAGATTTGCACGACCACGGTTGTATTCTGGCCTTTAAATTTTCCTTGAGTCGCGGAAATGCCGATCTCTTGATAGTAGGGGCTTAACAGATTTTTTTTATGCAAAGGAGAATTTTTCCAGGCATCGATAACGCCTTGGCTGGTTTCAAAATCAATGGCTAAATTTTCCCCCACGTAAGAATAATTATAGCCGGCGTCGCGGACCCAGGCGGAAAATTTTCTATCGTTAAGGTTATGTTTAAAGGTTTGGGATTCTAAGATTGCTTGGCCTTTAGCGATGGCCGCTTGGGTTAATAGCTGGTTGGCGGTTAAAGCGTTAAGGCCGGCCGTTTCTCTTTCTTGGTTGGTTAGCGCGATTATTTCTTCAGGAGTAATAGCGGATAAATAAGCCAAATTAGGCAATAAAAAAATCCCTATGAGCATACCCAATAGAGATAACTTAAAATTATGCTTTATAGATTGTTTCGGTCGGCCGTCACAGACAAAGATTAGCCGTCCGTTTATTTTTTGAACCATTTTTATTTTTATCTTTATTTTTGTTTTTTGTCAACTTTTTGACTATGGATTAATTATAGCATAGAATTTAATAAAAAGCAAGCATTGCTTGAATCGGTTTCATCTGATAAAATAAATTATATTAAGATTAATTATTTGGATATGAAAAAGAAGATAACCGTAGCCGTTAGCGGCTATTTTAACCCTCTGCACGTTGGCCATCTCGAGATGATTGAGAAAGCTAAAAAATTAGGCGACCGCTTAGTAGCCATAGTAAATAATGACTATCAGGTGAAGTTAAAAGGCAGCGTGCCATTTATGAATCAGACGGACAGAATAAAAATAGTTTCGGCCATTAAGCATGTTGATAAAGTTTTTTTATCAATCGACCGAGACGCTTCGGTCTGTAAATCGCTGGTTAAAATAAAGCCCGATATATTCGCCAAGAGCGGCGATCGAAACGCAAGTAATATTCCCGAGGTAGGTGTTTGCCGCCGGTATAACATAAAGATAGTCGATAAAGGCCTGGGCAAAAAAATCAGATCAAGCTCAACTCTAATTGCCGAGGCGGCGAAGAAAAAGGCGGCTAAAAAATAATTTATGCTGAAAAAAATAATAATTTTAATCATTATCATCGCGGCCGCGAGCTTTTTATATTGGAAAAATTTAAATTCCCCGGTAGACGCTAACGGCCCCGAACAAATTTTTGTCGTGAGTAAAGGTGAAACCATAAAGCAGATAACGAAAAATTTGCGTATAAATAATTTGATCAGATCGGAATTTTATTTTAAATATAATATCGGGCCTGACGGCAATATCAAGGCCGGTGAATATTTAATCAGCCCGAAATTCACCACCGGCGAAATAATAAAATTATTAACCATGGGCGAAGCTTTAAGCCGAGAAAAATCCATCAGAATAATCGAAGGCTGGAATAACCAAGACATCGCGGCATATTTAGAAAAAAATAAAATAGTGCCAGCCGAAGATTTTACGGCCTTGGCCGCGTCGCCGCTTAAAGAGTGGAAATTTAATTTTGCCAAGCAGTCTTGGCTAAGCGACGCGCCCGGAGAAGCTACGTTAGAGGGTTATTTATTTCCCGACACTTATCGCATCTTTAACGATACCGCGGCCGAAGAAATTATTTCTAAAATGTTGGACAATTTTGCTAGAAAGCTAACGGCGGAAATCAGGGCGGAAATAAAACGGCAGAACAAAACGATTTATGAAATTATCACCATGGCTTCAATCATTGAAAAAGAAGTAAGATCAACCGACGATATGAAAATTGTTTCCGGAATTTTTTGGGACAGAATAAAAAATAAAGAAGCTCTCGGCTCCTGCGCTACTTTGGCTTATGTCCTGGGAGTAAATAAAACGCAGTATAGCCTTGAGGACACTAAAATTGATTCAGCTTATAACACTTATAAATACCGCGGCCTGCCGCCTGGGCCGATCGCTAACCCTGGGCTTAACGCCATTACCGCGGCAATTTACCCTAAATTTACCGAGTTTAATTATTTTCTAAGCGACCCGGCGACCGGAAAAACTATTTACAGTAAATCATTAGAAGAACATAACGCCAATAAGTACAAATATTTGAAATAAATATTTTCTTGACAATTTATTTAAATATGATAAACTTAAATTAATTAAATAGTCGCAGACAGTAGGTTCAGCCAGAAGCTGATTAAATCCTACCGAGACAAAGCTAATTTTAGCTAATCTTTTAGTCTGCGTATCGTATGCAGATTTTTTGTTTTCATAAAATTAAACTAAATAACCAGTTAACTAGCTAACTAATATCATATGCCAAAAACCAAAGAGCAAAAAAGAACGATTTTGCATGAGTTAAACGACAAAATTTCCAAAGCCAAATCAATTGTTTTTGCCAAGTATAATGCTTTAACGGTTAAGGATAACGAAGAATTAAGATCAAGATTGCGCCAAGAAAATAATGAATATTTCGTGGCGAAAAAGACCTTGCTTAATTTAGCTTTAAAAGATAAGGCGATTGCCGGCTTGGATATAAAAAATTTTGGAGGGCAGATCGCCGCGATTTTCGGTTACACAGATGAAGTTTCTCCGGCTAAAATTGTCGGTAAATTTAAGAAAGAAAAAGATAAAGAAGGCAAGATTGAATTTCTCGGCGGTATTTTAGAAAATAAATATATTGGCGCGAGCGAAGTCGCCGATTTAGCGACCTTGCCTTCTAAGCAGGAATTATACGCAAAAATCGTCGGTACAATCAACGCGCCGGTTTCCGGTTTTGTCAACGCTTTAGCCGGCAACATTAGAAATTTGGTTAATGTGTTAAAAGCGGTAAGCGATAAAAAATAAAAATTAATTAATAATATTAAAAAATTTATGTCAGAAGAAATTAAAAACGAGGAACAAATCGAAATTCCGGCAAAATTTAAATCTTTGGTTGAAACCATCGAAAAAATGTCGGTTTTGGATTTAGCCGAATTGGTTAAGATTTTAGAGAAGAAATTCGGAGTTTCCGCCGCCGCTCCGGCCATGATGATGGCTGGCCCGGCCGCGGCCGCCGCCGAGGTAGAAGAGAAAACCAGCTTCAACGTTGAGATAACCGAAGCCGGTTCAAACAAGATCGCGGTTATTAAAGCAGTCCGCGAGTTAACCGAAATGGGCCTTAAAGACGCCAAAGACTTGGTTGACGCCGCCCCTAAAATGTTAAAAGAAGGCGTTAAAAAAGAAGATGCCGAAACCATGAAAAAGAAATTGGAAGAGGCTGGCGCGAAAGTTACTCTAAAATAAATACAAAACAAACGGATAAAAATAAAAAAGATGCCTTATCAACCAGGCATCTTTTTTATTAAAATATTTAATGTTTTTTAGTTTATTTCACGTCCGCCATGTCGATTGAGTAAATCAAAGCGCCGTTTAAGAAGTATATTTTTTTATTGGTTTCATCAATTTGGAAATCTTTTAAGTCATTGAATTTATCGCTGGTGTATTGATTAATAAAATCGCCTTTTTTATTAAAAGCGACCAATCTTTTTGCGTTCGGCTCAAAAATATAAAGATAATCTTGCGTCTCGGGAATAGTTAGCTTAACCGCTTGGCTAAAATTTGGTTCGACCGCGGAGATGGAAAATTCTTGTTTTTTGCCTTTACTGTATTTAGAAATTTCGCCGCCGCTTTTTAAAAGATAGACATCGCCGCTGATATCAAGGCTCTTGACGCCAGTTAAATCTTCAGGGGAATTCAACCAGCTGACCGCGCCGGTTAATTCCGAACCGTTTTTATTAAAACGGTAAATTTGCCCGTTGATCGAATCGGCGAGGTAGTATCGGTTATTATATTGTTTAAAGCCGATTATTTTTTGCGGTTTAGCCGGATAATTAATTTCTAAAGCGGAAAATTTTTCAGTCTTGGTGTCAAAAATAATAATGCTGTTGGCGTTAAAATATGAAATGAGATTATTTTTATCAATAACGGGGAAATCAAGCCGGCTGATATTTTGGTCGGTTAAATTAATAGCCGTTGTCAGTTTACTTTTTAAATCAATGCTGTAAATTGATTTTCCTACCGCGTCAGAAGCAAGTATTTTATCTTTGGCCAGAATGATATTGGCCGGGCTGGCCTTAGGGTTAAGGTTTGTTAAATTAGCTATTTCAACCGCGTTGGCGCGGATAACCCGGCTTATTTTTTCAATTTGGACCCGGTATTTGGCGATTAAGACATTATATTGGTCTTTTTGCGTTTGGCTTTTTTGCGGCAGGCCGGCGATTAATCCCTTAACTTCTTCAAGCAGTTTTTTAGCGCCCGCTTCGTTATTATATAATAGGCTGGCGTCAATTTGGTTTTGCTTTTGCTCAATCGCGGCAATCAAATCGCTAACAGCGGCTTGATTTTTTATTTCTTTATTTTTCAGATTCTGCCAAGTTAAGCTGAAAGAAAAAATAATCAGGCAAATTACAAAGGCTGATAATAAAATTTTATTTATTTTATTTAGATTTTTATGCCAGTAAAATAATTTTAATGAAGCCGCCTTGATTTTTAGGCAGAAATTTTTAACGCCAGTAATCGATTGTTTAAAGAATTCAGCCAGTTTTTCTTTATCGGTCAGTATTTTAAAAATATAAACGGTTAAGCCGATTAGCCAGCTTAGGCAATTTTTCAGAAAATTAAAGATTTTTTTAAAAGATAACCAGTTTGATTTTTTCCCGGAAAAAATTTTATCTTTAAGCAAAAATGTTTGGCCGCCGATTTTATTAGCCTGTCTCGGGTTAAAACGTTTAGTCAAGCTATTAAAAAAAGATGACCATTTTTTAGCGTTAACCAATCCGGAAGGAGTCAGCAATTTTTCAGTTTGCTCTTCGGTGGCGGTTAAATTTTCTATGGAAGACTTGGTCGAGGCAACCGGCTCTTTGATTTTTATTTCTTGCATTTCCGCGCCGGTGGTGTTTTTTATGATAATACCCAAAAAAGGCACGTAAGCGTTGATTTTGCTAAGCGTATTTTTAATTTGTTCAGCCGCGCCGGCCGGAGGCAGGGTAGTAACAATATTTATAATTTGCTTGGCCGAAAGATACTCGGATAAGGTTTCGCTCGAGAAGATAAAATAGCCGCCGCGCGGCAGAGAGCCGCTCACTACGTTGGAAAATAATTTTACCAGGCTGGAAGGTTTTTTTACTTCGCCTTTATCGGTTTGCTCGGTAATATCGGCTAATTTATATTTGGCGCTGTCTTCATTTTTTCCTTTATATAAAAGCAGCGCTTTATTTTTTCCTAAATTTGAAAAATGCAAGCTGTCGTTATAAATTACGCCGATGGTAATATTGGCCAGGCTTGGGTTTAGCTTGATTTTTTCACTTTGTAAAAATTCACCTAATTTTTTATTAGTTTTGGCCAAGGCCGATTCAAAAATATGCTCTATTTTTATGCTGGAAACCCGCTCGCGCAAAATCATTTTTTCGTTTTGATAATAGTTATGGTTAAGGGAGTTAATCAAAAAATTAATAATTTTAAGGCTATCGGTTTTTTTTGATTCAATCTCAATCAAGGCGAAAAGTTTTCCGGCCAGAGCTTCTTTATTGGCGTCCGGCTGGGCGATATAAATTTCATGGGCTAATTCATTGCGCTGGCCGGGAGTTAAAATAAATTGGGCTATTTTATAATTCATAATATTAATTATTTCCAACAGAAATTCGGTTTTGACTAAATATTATATTCATTATACAATAAAACTGTAATTTAGTTAAGTGGTTAACTGACAAGTATGCTAGAAAAATTATTTGGTTCAAACGCGCGGGTTAAAATATTAAAACTATTTCTTTTAAATCCGACGGAAAAGTTTTATATCAGGCAATTATCTCGCAATTTAAAGCTTCAGCTTAATTCGGTCAGCCGGGAATTGGAAAATTTGGAAAAGTTCGGCATTTTAACGTCTGACATGAAAAATGAAGCAGGGGAGGCGGCAGAGAAGGAGGCGGCCGGCGGGCAAGATAAAAAATATTTTCGCGCCAATCCCAATTTTGTTTTGTTTGATGAGATTAAAGCCCTAATCGTTAAGGCCCAGATTTTGTATGAGAAAGATTTTGTGCGCAAGCTTAACTCAATCGGTAAAGTTAAATTATTGGTTTTAACCGGTATTTTCGTGAATAATCCAAGTACGTTGATTGACATACTGATTGTAGGCAATAAAATCAATAAGGTTAAATTAATAAAATTAATCAGGGAGCTGGAAATCGAGCTGGGTAAAGAAATAAATTTTACGGTTTTCGACAGCCAAGAATTTAAATACCGCCGCGATATTACCGATATATTTTTATACGGCATATTGGACGGCAGAAAGCTAGTGGTAATCGATGAAGTCGGGTTGAGTTAATATTGTTTTAAATATTTCAAATATAAAAAGAACCCCGCTGATGTAAAAACCAGCGGGGTTTTGTTAAATTTTATTCCGGGTTATAATCGAAATCCGGCCCATACCCAGTTACGTCGGTGTACCAGCAATAGTCTCTATAGCACAAAAGGGCTATTACTTTTGGCCAGAAATCCATAACAAATTTCTGATTATACCGGTTAGCCGCTACAGCGGCGGACGTCAAAAGAAATGCTTGATTATCCCAAAACAAAATTTCATACCCCGCGTTATATTTATGTAAAAAATCTCGCGGTGTTGAAGATGCATACCATCCTGCACCAGGCCCATAATAACCAGGTTCCTGGGGAATATAAGTTATGCCATCCGGTAAAATTTTGTAATCCGCGAAGAAGGCGTCCGGCACTGTCAAGACTATTTCTTGCCAGTTTGTTCCGTAGTAAAAGTTTGGTAAAACCCTGGCGTCGACCGGCCTTAACCCTCTTTTTTCTACCAGATAGATCGTCTCTTTCCCCGCGGTTTTTAGGAGAAAAGTCCCTGGGCGAATAGTTACATTTTCACCAACAGGGTATTTTTCCAACGCCGACTGGCTTATTGCGTGGACATCGAACATAGTCCAGCCCCAACTTTCCATAACTGCGTCACGATAAGCGGGGTTATTTGGCAGATGAGGAATGGCATACCTTTTGCCTCTCAGCAATAAAAATAATTGATTGGAGCCGTAGGCAGTTATGATGCTGCGATCATGCGGTACCTCGGTGCTCTCATTTATATCCGACAATAAAAGCAGATTGATCGCTTGAATCGCCGCCGACCGCTTTAATAATTGCGCTTTAGTAGGTGCTCCAGAATTGCCAGCCGCCTGAGCAGATGATAGAAGCACTACCGTAACCAAGGTTGCTAAAATACTAGAAAATATTCTTTTCATCTCCTTACCTCCTTCTTTCAAACTTATATTTAGTTTTATTTATACCTTGCCCAATCTTACTTTCTAACGATTCGCTAATATTTTAAATTAGGGAGTAAAATTGGGCAGGGTATTTTTCAAGGTTCAATTAATGACCTTTTAAATTAGAATAATTATTTGTTTTTGTCAATGTTGCGGATGTTTGACATAATGCTAGATATATGATATAGTAATAAGTTATTTAAATTATTAATTATATTATATGAATAATACTCTAAAATTAGCTAAAAGATTAACTATTGTTGCTATTGTTGCGGCTACTTTTTTAGTTTTTAATGCTCAAAACGCCCAGGCGGCTTATGGCCTTAATTCCGGGATTAAACAGGTGAAAATTGCCAATAATCCTACGGTTTATTACCTAGATCACGCGCGCGGAGTAAAAAAGGCCTATGTAAATGCCAAGGCTTTTTTGGCTTATGGCAATAAGTGGAGCGATATTAAAGTTATCAGCGCCGCGGAATTAAATAAATGGCCGGAAGTTAAGTTGGTTAAAGCCGCGAACAGCCAAGCCGTTTATTATATCTCTAACGGCCAAAAAGCTTTAATCGAATCCGAACAGCAATTTAATAATTCAGGCTTTAAATGGCCGGAGGTTATTACTATTTCTCGGGCCGATTTAGCCGAATATAAAACTACTGATTTTAAAGTTGCCGGCGGCACCAGCGGAAATTATAGCAATAATCAATTGACAGCCGCTTTGGATTCTTCCAGCCCCGAAGCTAATTATTTTGTGGTTAATACCCAAGATAATTTACTGGCCGTTTTTAATTTAAAAGCTTCAAGCCGGCCGGTTGAAATTACTAAATTAGTTTTAGGCTTAAAAGGTGTTTTTAATCCCGATTTGATAGAAAAGATTTATTTGACCAACGAAAGCGATATCGAGTATCCGATTGTTTCTTATCCGAATAACCGGCAGGCCGTTTTTAATTTTAACAGCCAGTCGATAATTATAAACCCGGGCGAAACCAGAAAAATTAAAGTTTACATGAATTTTAAGGATAGCTCGGCCGATATTACCAACCACACTATCCAAATCTCCATTAATCAAGCGTCCGATATAACCGGCGCTAATGTCGTTGGCGCTTTTCCTTTGGAGGCGCAGGCATTTAAATTTACTTCAGCCGGTAATTTATTAGAGAAAATTACCGCCGGCGAACTGTCTTTAAGCATTACCAATAATCAGGCGATTATCGGTTCAACTGAAAAAAACGTCGGTAAATTCAATTTGGCGGAAACTTCCGGCCAGGCCGATGTTTTTGTTAAAGAATTAAAATTCGTAAACCTCAATAATGCCGACGCGGCCAGTTTGCGCAACTTTAAATTAAAAAATAGGGCCGGGCAAGTCATTTCCACCGTTTATGAGATGACCGCCGACAGAGAATTAATTTTTAAATTAAAAGATTATCGAATTAAAAAGAGCGATAATGAAATCCTGACTATTTTAGCGGATGTTTCCGGCGGCGAAAATACCGTGATTAACTTTTCTCTCGATAAAGCTAAAATTTTAAGCTCGCAGGGAAATTTTTATTTGCCGGTCAGCATAACCAATCTTGATGAAAATATTACCATTAAGAGAGAAACGGTAGCCGTTTTAGCCAAAGAGCTAAAAGCCAATAATAAAGTTTTTGCCCAGCAGTCCGGAGTAATTATCGGCAATTTTGAAATTAGAAACAACAATCAAGCGATAAGCTTAAACCGCTTAAGCTTCAGTTTGGAAAAAAATAGCGCCGCGCCCGGCTTAACCGAAACCGTTTATTTAGTTAATTATAACAGCGGCGAAGTTTACGGTTATTTCAACGGCGACAAATTCAACAATGGGCTGGTTAGCGTGAGTTTAAATAATTTGGAATTAACGGCTAAACAAAACCTAACAGTCGCTTTTGTGACAAAAATAGCCAATAGCGCGCCTAACGGCGGTTATTATAAAATAATTATTAATAATCTTGGCTATCGCGTCGCTAACGGCGTTATTTTGTCCGATGCGATAAATATCGCCGGAGCGAAATTAACCGTCAGCAAATCAAGCCTCTATCTTTACCCCAACAATGATTTAGGCGATCAAACTTTTATTAAAGGAGAAAAAAATATTAAAATCGCCAGTTTTATCGTTGAAGCCGCGGCCGGAGATGACGTCAAAATAACCGATTTAACTTTTTCGCAAGGCAAGGATAGCTCGGGCGTTGTTTCCTTCGACAACGGTTTTAGTAATTTAAGGTTTTACATCGGCGGGTCGGAAATTAAAAAGATTAAAAATCCTTATTCGGGCGACTTGGCCGTTGGCGATTTTATCTATGTTTTAAGATCAGGCGCCAGAAGCGAAATAAGAGTTTACGCGGATACGGAGATTGATTTAAAAGCTTCGGAAGTTCAATTGGCGATCAGCGGCTTAGCGGCGGTTAATAATAATTCATTAATACCGGCCACAGTCAACAATTTAAATGTCAACAGCCATAAGGCTACGTTTGGCCGGGTTAGCGCGGAAATCAGCAAAGTTGCCGATGGTTTTACGACCCAAGAAGAAAACGATAATATTATCGCCGGTTTTAAAATTAAAAATACGGGCGTTGAAGATTTAAGGCTTGATTCGATTACCATAAACGCGGCTGATGAAGAATTAACCTATAGTTTAGGCTATAGCAATTTAAGAGTTGTTAATCGCGGCGAGCAAAGAAGGGCCGGCGGTACGATTAGCCGGCCGGTGGCCGGGGCTAATAAGATTAGTTTAGGCGGCTACATAGTCAAGGCGGGCGAAGAAGCCATCTTCGATGTCCATGTTGATACCAGCGAATTAATCGCGGATGGAAATATCGATATTTATTTCAGCGATTTTTCAGCCATAGGCAAGAATTCAAGAGTGAGCGCTTTAATCGGCGGCTGCCCGACCGATAGTTACAAATTTACCATAGCTGCCGGCAGCAGGGAAAAAGTGTTTATCAGGCCGGTTAACGGTTCAATAACTTACGGCTGGCATGACTTAAATTACCCTTATCGCGCTACCTTAGGCGAACATACCGGCATAGATATCGCCGCAGCTCAAGGCAGCCGAGTCATGGCCGCGGCCGACGGTACGGTCATCGAAGTAGTTAACGGCGGTTTAACCGAACAGGCAAGCTATATACTTATCAGCCATAGCGGCGGCTTAGTAACAAAATACGCTCACTTATCTCGCCTTGATATTCAAGCCGGCGATCAGGTAAGGCAAGGAAATATTATCGGCTTATCAGGCGGTACGCCGGGCACAGCCGGCGCCGGCTTATATTCTAACGGCGCGCATCTGCATTTTGAAGTTATACTAAACGGCGCTAGCGTAAATCCGGAAAATTATTTATAATTAATTGCGAGGCTTGGGTAAATTATTTTTCCTGCTTAGATAAAATTTGTGCATTTTTTGTAAAAATTATATTTATTAATATTACTTAGCAATAATTTTTACAAAAAATCGTTACAATTTTATATGCGCGATAAAAATAATTTACCCAAGCCTCGCGCTCTTGATTGCCATTGCAAAATTAGTTTGGCGCCCCAAATTCCGAGATGATTTAAAAGATTGTAAATTTTACCCAAACAATTAAGAGGTCCCTTTTTCTAAGGGGGCCTCTTTTCTTGCCTAAAAAAGGCGCTGGGGTAATAAATAAATTAAAATTTAAATATAAAAATTAAATTTAATTGTCATTGCGAGCTTCTCTTAAGAAGCGAAGCAATCTCTGGTTAGTTGCGCTAAAGATGTATATAATTTAAAAGGCATAAGTAGCGTTTAACCGGAGATTGCCGCGTCGCCCCGCAGATGCGGGGCTCCTCGCAATGACAACCTTCTTGATTTAATGCGGTTTTTTGTTTAATATGAGTATATGAATAAATTATATCTCTACAACACTTTAACCCGAAAAAAAGAGGAGTTTAAGCCGATTAAAAAGGGCGCGGTTGGTTTATACACTTGCGGGCCTACGGTCTATAATTACGCTCATTTAGGCAATTTGCGCTCTTATGTTTTTGCTGATTTGCTAGTGCGAACACTAAAATATAACTATGGCGATGAGAATGTAAAATGGGTGATGAATATTACAGACGTTGACGACAAGACCATTAGGGATTCAAAAATTAAATATTCTGGCTTAGCGCCCATAGAAGCTTTAAAAAAGTTTACGTCTGAATTTGAAGAATATTTTTGGCAAGATTTAAAAAAGTTAAATATCAATACGCCTAATGCGACTCCGCATGCCGCGGATAAAAAATATATTGATAAAATGCAGGATTTAGTAAAAAGGATTTTTATTGCCGGTTATGCTTATATAAAAGACGGTTCGGCTTATTTTGACGTAGTAAAATACAGTCAAAAATATAAATATGGTTTATTAGTTGATCTTGATGTTTCAAAATTAAAAACAGGCGATAGAATTGACAGCGACGAATATGAAAAAGACAGCGTGCAGGATTTTGTTTTATGGAAAGGAGAAAAAGAAGGCGAGCCGTCATGGGAATTTGAGCTTGATGGACAGAAATTACCTGGCCGGCCTGGTTGGCATATAGAATGTTCAGCCATGGGCGAGGCCGAACTTAAAATGCCTTTTGATATTCATACCGGCGGCATTGATTTAAAATTTCCTCATCATGAAAACGAAATTCACCAAAGCGTAATCGGCTATCAATGCGCTAAACCGGTAAATTATTGGTTGCATAATGATTATTTATTGGTTGACGGGAAAAAAATGAGCAAGAGATTTAATAATTTTTATACGATAAAAGATTTAGAAGTTAAGGGTATTAATCCATTAGCTTATAGATTTTTATGTTTACAGACCGGGTATGGCAAAGTAATGAATTTTATTTGGGAGGCGTTAGAGGCGGCAGAAGAAGGTTTGAAACATTTATATAATCAAGTTAAAGAATTACGAATTACCCCCCTCCGCCAAGGCTTTGGAGGACAAGCAAATTACGAATTACGAATCGAAGATATAAATATTGATTTTAAGAATAAATTTTTAGAAGCGGTTAATGACGATTTGAATATGCCCCAGGCCTTAGCTACAACGCAGGAAGTTTTAAAATCAGAACTGCCGGCGAAAGAAAAATTGGCGACGATTTTGGATTTTGATAAAGTGTTAGGGTTGAATTTGGCCCAAGCTTTAAGCGCGGTTGAATTGCCGGCTGAAGTTGAAAAGCTGGCAGGCGCGCGGCAAATTGCGAGAGAAAAAAAGAAATTTGATGAATCGGACAAATTGCGCGCGGAAATTGAGAAATTAGGCTATGTGGTGGAAGATACGAAAGACGGGCAGAGAATAAGTAAAAAATAATTGTCATTTCGAATGGAGCGAAGCGGAATGAGAAATCGCTTCAAGGTGAAAGGTAAAAAGTATAAGGGGTTTCTCCCTGCGGTCGAAATGACAGATATAATACTATGAGGAGGGAATACAATTTTTATGTTTATATAATGGCCAGTTTAAGCGGCACTTTATATATCGGAGTTACTAATAATTTATTAAGAAGAATTGCCGAACATAAGGATGGCAAAATTAAAGGTTTTACTAAAAAATATTCTTGCAATAAGTTAATTTATTATGAATATTTTGAAAATATATTAGATGCTGTAAATCGTGAAAAAGAAATTAAGAAACGGAGAAGAGAGAAAAAAGAAAATTTAATTAAATCTTTAAATCCTCATTAGAATGATTTGTATAGTGAGTTGTTATAGAAAATTTAAGGGATTCCTCCTCGCATTCGCTCGTCGGAATGACAGATAGGGAATCCTTTTGAGTTATGAAAAATTTTTGGTTAAAATTGAATAAGCCGATTTACGCTTTGGCACCCATGGCCGGAGTGGCGGATTCGGCTTTTCGGCAAATTTGCAAATCGTTCGGTGCGGATATAGTTTATAGCGAAATGATCAGCGCTACGGCCATAGTTTATAATTCCAAAAAGACTTTAGAATTAATGAAATTCGATAAAAAGGAGCGGCCGTATGTCGTGCAATTATTCGGCAGTAGGCCGGAGCATTTTGCGCAAGCTGCGAAATTTGTAACGAACAAAATTAAGCCTGACGGCTTAGATATAAACTTCGGCTGCCCGGTAAAAAAAGTCATAAAGCAAGGCGCCGGTTCGGCTTTAATGACTGATTTAAAATTGGCTCGGCAGGCGGTTGAAGCCGTTATAAATAACACAAATCTGCCGGTATCGGTAAAAATCAGATCAAGCGCCGGTAAAATTACGGCGCTTGATTTTTTAAAAGAGATGCGAGGCCTGCCGATTAGCGCGGTTATGATTCACGGACGAACCGTTGAGCAGGGCAATGGCGGACCGGTAGATTATAAAATAATCAAGCAGGCCAGAAAATATTTTAGCGGAATTATTTTGGCGAATGGGGGAGTCGCCGATAAAAAAAGCGCCGGCGAATTTCTAAAAAAAACCGGCGCTGATGGCGTCGGTATCGGGCAGGGCGCGTTAGGCCGGCCGTGGATATTTAAAAATGTAAAAAGTTTGTCATTTCGAGGCGAGCGAAGCGAGACGAGAAATCGCTTAAAGATGAAAATGGAAAATTTAAGGGATTTCTCCTTGTCCCGGCCAAACCGCGGACTCGTCGAAATGACAGATAAAGAAATATTTAAAACTATGCTTAAACATGCCAAGCTCGCGGAAAAATTAAAAGGCAAAGAGGGGATAATCGAAATGAGAAAACATTTATGTTGGTATGTTAACGGGCTAAAGAACGCTTCCGAATTACGCCAGCGATTAGTTAAAGCCAAAGGCCTCGGGGAGATAAAAAATATTTTATCGATTTATAAAAAATTCGATCATTACGTAAAACAGCCAAAATAAGAATAACAGCCGGCTTTCCTTTTTCGAAAGCATTTTACCGCTACGCATAAAATAAAAAAGCAAAAACGAAGCCAGCACCATGAATGAGCCGGTGGCGTAAATAATTTTTTGCGGGAAATAAAACGGGCTGGCTAAAGCCAGTATGCCGACGACGATTGTAGCGTCGGCCAAAACGGTCCCTAAAATATCGCCTATAGCCAAAGAGTCGTCATGCCTTTTTACCGATTTTAAAGAAAAAATCAATTCCGGCATGGTTGTGCCCAGGCCGATAATGAATATGCCGATAAAAATCGGATTAATATATAAGCCTTTGGCCAACTCTATGGCCGAGATGACGGTAAAATAAGAAGAGATAAGCAATACGGCCAGGCTGATTATTAAAAAGAAAATATTCTTTAAGCGGTTGTCCGGCGGATTTTTTGACGGGGAATTAACGCTGTTTTTAAAGGCCAGATAATAAAAAATTATGCCGATAATAATTAACGCCAGGCCTTCCCAGCGCGAATAATGCCCGTTAAAACCCAAAATTAAGGGAACAAGCAATAAGAAGGGATAAACAATATTATTTTTTAAGATGGTGCTTTGTATTTTTATGCCTCGGCCGGAAAAGGCGATAATGATAGCGAAAACCAAGGTCAAATCGGCCACGTTTGAGCCGAATAAAGTGCCTAAGCCAAGCCCGGGCGTTCCTTGAACGGCGGAATTAATGGCAATAAAAGTTTCCGGCAAGATGGAAATTATGGCAATTACGATAAAGCCGATTATATATTTTGATAATCGGCAGCTTTCGGCGATTTTTACGGAGTATTTCGTCGACCAAGTCGCGCCTTTAACGACAAAAAATAATGAAGCGGCGAGGATTATTAAATTTTCAATCATAAATTAACCTTGTAAAATAAAATTACAGCCATTTTTTCTTTTTGAAAATCAATAGCATGGTTAAGCCGATCAGCGCCATGGCGGCGATAATTATCCAGAAGCCGTTTTTATAGCCGAGCAACGGCATGCCGTTGTCGATTTTTAAGCTAAAAATCGCGGCGATTAAAGATAAGGAAGAAAAGATAACATAAAAAATAGTTAAAGTTTTCATGACAAAATTCAAGCGATAGTTGGAGAGCGATTCATAAGAATCATGCAATACTTCAACCATCTCCCGCTGGTTTTCCAAAGTCTCCCAAAAAGTTTTGGTTTGCTCTATCAATTCGCCGTAATATTTTTTTAAATATTCCGGAGTGATGATGCTTGATTCCATCAGCATCAGCCGCTTCATGATATTTTTATGGTTTTGCATGATCTTTCTCATGTTTAATAAATTATGCCGCAAATTTAAAATTAAGTTCGCCGATTTTTTCTGGTCTTCGTCTAAAATAATTTGTTCAGCGCGGCTTATGGCGATGCTATTTTCGTCTAAAATGGCGTAGCTGTAGCCAAGCAGTTTTTTTAAAATTTCATAAAGTAAAATAGCCGATGATTCAAGCTCGTAAGCCAAAAGAGAGGCGCTGTCCTTTTTACAGAGGTTAAAAAGTTCATTTAAGGGCGCGAGCGAGGCGCTGGGTAAAGTTATCAGAAAGCCATGCCCGATAAAGAATTCAATTTCCGCCGACTGGATTTTTCCGCCGCCCGAGCCGCCGCTGGCCGGCGGCAGAGGAAAATGCAAAATCATAAAAACATAATCGTCGCCGCGCGTGATTATCGGCCTTTGCGAGTTGGCTTTGGCCGAGGAAGCCCTTAAATGATCAAGCTTAAAATTAAATCTTTTTCTTAAATATTCTATTTCCGTTTTGCCGGCGTCATTTATATTAATCCAGTCAACCCGGCTGTTTTTTTGAGGGTTGTCAATCGTGACCTGAAAAATATTTTTAGAAATTTTTTTATAGTTTGGCATGGGAGTGATATTAAATTTTTAGTTGTTTATATTATAACATATATTTGTTTTATGTTGAAATAGAGCCAAAATAAATAATTAATTTCCAATTTCGCTTCGCGAGATCCGGCGAAGCCGGAAATTTTTAATTTATATTATTTTATGTTATAATACTAATAAGATTAACCCTCTTCAATTTCCCCTTTTGTAAGGGGATAAAATATTTATATGGCTGACATTAAACCGGCGGCAACGGCGGAGAAACTTCCGCCGTTAAAACCTTTAGTTGAAAGTAAAAAATTAAAACAAAGCCTGGAATATTTTGATAATGTGGAAAAAGCGAAAAATTTTGAACAAGCCAGGAAGAACGTAATTAAAGAAATAGACCAGATGGAAAACGCGGCGTCGGCGGGCGTTTTAGGCTCGGCGGCGGGAATTATGGCGCCGACGGCCAAACGGCAAAAGCAGGTCGAAAGCGTTTTAGCCAAAGATTTAACCGATATATATTTAAGTTTGGCGCCGGAAAAACGGGAAGAATTTAAAAAGGCCGGTGAGCAAACCGCCGATAAAATAAATAAATTATTAAGCAAAGCTAAAATAAATATCGGTGAAATTATTAAATTGATAAAAAAATGGCTGTCATTAATCCCCGGGGTAAATAAATATTTTTTAGAGAAAGAAGCGAAAATTAAGGCGGATGAGTTGGTTAAGCTAAAAATGTAAAATAATTGTCATTGCGGGTTTGACCCGCAATCCAGAAACTCGGTTATCGCACGAAACCTGGATTCCGGCTCAAGGCCGGAATGACAGAGAGTTTTTATGGACTACGGCCTGGAAAATCAAAACACCCAAGTTATCCATGACGTAAGCTTAAACGTCAATCTTGACGGCTGGCTGATTTATTTGCTTATCGGCTTGGCTTTTTTAATTTTACTTTTTATTTTAAGAAAAATTATTTTATTATTGGCTTTAAATTCAAAATACCATAATCAGGCGATTTATTTGCTTAAAGTTCCCAAAGAAAAGCCTAACGAGAAAGAACCGGCCAATACCCAGAATTATTTACAGCATCTGCGCGAAGAAATTTCCCGCGGCGAGACAATTTTTAAAGCCATCGGCGGTCTTAATCCGCAAGCCTGGCATAAAGATTTTTCCTGGCTACTCGGCCGAAGCGACCATTTTTCTTTTGAGATTGTCGGCAACCGCAAACTTATTTCTTTTTACGTGGTCGCGCCGCGCCCCATGAGCCGCTATATCGAGCAGCAAATTCAAGCCTATTATCCGGAAGCCTCGCTTGAAGAAGCCGTTGATTATAATATTTTCAGCGCCCGCGGACAAACCGTGGCCGGTTATATTAAAACCAAGCGCGGTTTTCTTTTCCCTTTAAAAACATATAATAAAATGGAGGCCGATCCTTTGAATTCTTTGGTTAATACCATGTCAAAATTGGGCGAAGAAGAAAGCTTGGCCATCCAATATATCGTCAGGAGCTCTAAGCCGGGCTGGCATAAAAAAGTCAACCGGGTGGTTTCGTCGGTTAATCAGGGCAAAAAATTATCAGAGGCCTTGCAAATGAATTTCTTTTCCCAAGCTTTAATATTCTTAGGCGATTTAACCGCCGCGGCCAAGCCAAAAACCGGGGATCGGGCGGAAAAGGAAAACCGCTTAACGGCCATGGAGCAGGAAGTTTTAAAATTAATTGAAGAAAAAAATTCCAAACCCGGGCTTGACGTTAATATCAGGCTGGTGGCCAGCGCCAAAGACGAGCCGCGGGCTAAAGTTTTTTTAAATAACCTAATCAGCGGTTTTAGCCAATATAATTATTATCAGTACGGCAATGTTTTTTCGAGTAAAGTTCCTTTTTACAATAATTATATCCAAAAATTTTTGATTAAAGATTTTATTTACCGGCGCTTTAAGCCCGGCCTAGCTTTTATTTTAAATACCGAAGAGCTGGCTTCGCTTTACCATCCTCCGCTGTCAGGGGCGGAAACGCCGAATATCCAGTGGCTTTTAGCCAAGTATTCGGCCGCGCCGTCCAACGTTTCCGACGAGGGCATAATTTTGGGCAAAAATTTTTATCGCGGCGTAACTACGGAAATAAAAATGAAGCGCGAAGACAGGCGGCGGCATACTTACGTCATCGGCAAGTCCGGCGTCGGCAAATCGGTATTGCTCGCGTCCATGGCGATCCAGGATATTATCAACGGCGAGGGCGTTGGCGTGATTGATCCGCACGGCGATTTAATTAACGACATAATCAGCCATATTCCGCCCGAACGCGCGAACGATGTTATTTTATTCGCTCCGGCCGATATGGCCAGGCCGCTGGCTTTAAATCTGCTTGAATTTGATTCGCGCTATCCCGAGCAGAAAACTTTTGTCATTAATGAAATGATAAAGATTTTTGATAAATTATACGACTTAAAAGCCACCGGCGGGCCGATTTTTGAGCAGTATATGCGCAACGCCATGCTGCTCGTTATGAGCGACCCGGAGAGCGGTTCGACTTTAATGGAAATACCGAAAGTTTTAGCCGATCCGGAATTCAGAAAAATGAAACTTGGAAAATGTTCCGATCCGACCGTGGTTGATTTTTGGCGCAAAGAGGCGGAAAAAGCCGGCGGCGAAGCGGCCTTGGCCAACGTTGTGCCTTACATAACTTCAAAGCTAACTTCGTTTATTTCCAACGACACCATGCGCCCGATAATCGGCCAGCAGAAAAGTTCGTTTAATTTGCGCGACGTTATGGATACAAGAAAAATTTTACTGGTTGATTTATCAAAAGGCTTGATCGGCGAGATGAACGCTTATCTTCTCGGCATGATTTTAGTCGGAAAAATTTTAATGTCGGCGTTATCGCGCACCGACCAAGCGCAAGAAAAAAGAGTTGATTTTTATTTATACATTGATGAGTTCCAGAATTTTACCACGGATTCGGTTAACTCCATTTTAAGCGAAGCCAGAAAATATAATTTAAATCTGATTATCGCGCATCAATACTTAGGGCAATTAGTCAAAGGCCAGGATACGTCAATCAAAAACGCGGTTTTCGGCAACGTCGGCACTTGGCTATTATTTAAAATCGGTTCCGAAGACGCCGAGACCATGGCTAAAGAATTCGCGCCGGTTTTTAATCAATATGACTTGATTAATATTGAAAAATATACGGCTTACGTAAAATTATTGATAGACAATACGGCCACGCGCCCTTTCTCCATGTCAACCGTTTGGCCTTTGCCGGGCATTAAGCGAGAAGATTCGGCCGTAAAAATTAAATCTCTTTCCCGCTTAAAATACGGGCAAGACCGGAATATAATTGAAGCGGAAATTATGAATCGGGCGAAAAAATTATGAGTCTTTACAAAAATGATTGTTTTGGTTAGAATTAGTATGATTAAAACTTAAAAACAAAAATTTATGTCAAACCAAAATAAAAAGCTGGACGACGATTTGGCTATGGAAGTTAAGGAATATTTAAACGCGGATCCGACTAAATTACCGGTTAAAGACGAAAACGTCACTATCGCCAAGTCAAAAATGGTTTTGGCTAAAAAACTTCTCACTAATATTAAAGAAAATAATGAGCGCTTGATTCAACTTTTATCCGGCAATTTATCTCCGGAAGACGAAGCGGCTATCGGCATTGCCCAATTAGGCGATGAAAGTTTTGAGGCGGGCGAGGAAAATTTGGGCGAAGCCCGCGTTATCGAAGGCGTGTTTGACGGAGAGAATATGATCGGGCCGGACGGCAAGCAATACAGCGTGCCGGCTAACTATGCCAGCAAGTCGAAATTGGTTGAAGGCGATATTTTAAAACTTACCATCACCGCCACCGGCACCTTCGTCTATAAGCAAATCGGACCGATTGAGCGGGCGCGCGTGGTCGGCGTTTTAGAGCGCTCCTCGGGCGGCGAATACTTCGCTTTGGCCGATGGGAAAAAATGGCGCCTCCTAACCGCCAGCGTAACCTATTATAAAGGCGAGTCTGGCGACGAAGTGGTAATTTTAGTGCCGAAAAACGGCGAGAGCAAATGGGCGGCGGTGGAAAATGTGGTGAGAAAAAAAGAGTAAAACTATATTGTCATTGCGAGCGACTGCAAGGAGCGAAGCAATCTAACGGACAATTATTTGAATTAATAGTTCGTGAGATTGCGAAGCCTGTCCCGAGCGAAAGCGAGGGATCTGTGTTTGCTGGCGCTCCTCGCAATGACAAATTTTTTTTGATTTTTAAATTAAAGCATTAAAAATTTTATTCATGGCTACTTTATATAGAAAATACCGGCCGCAGAATTTTTCCGAGGTGGTCGGGCAAAATCACATAAAAATAACTTTAGAGCAGGAGATTAAAACCGGTAAAATCGCCCATGCTTATTTGTTTTGCGGTCCGCGAGCCGTCGGCAAAACCACTTTGGCCAGAGTTTTCGCCAAATCAATTAATTGTGAAAAACGCAAAAAAGATTCGGCTGATCCTTGCAATGCCTGCTTAAGTTGCCAAGAAATCACCGACGGCCGAGCTTTGGATATTATTGAAATTGACGCGGCTTCGAATACGGGCGTGGATAATGTGCGGGATAATATAATCGCGGGCGCCCGCGTCGCGCCGTCCAAATCAAAATATAAAGTTTTCATTATTGATGAAGTGCACATGCTGTCGGTCCAGGCCTTTAACGCGCTACTCAAAGTTATTGAAGAGCCGCCGGCTAATGTCATATTTATTTTATGCACGACCGAAGCGCACAAAGTCCCGGCCACGATTATCTCGCGCTGCCAGCGGTTTGATTTTAAAAGGATCGGCGTTAACGACATGGTTAAAAAATTGGCTTACATAATCCAAGCCGAAAAAATTAAGATCGCTAAAGATATTTTAGAGGCCGTTTCCCGCCAGGCCGACGGCCACATGAGAGACGCCGAAAGCTTGCTCGGGCAGATTATCGCCATCGGCGGAGCGGAAATAACGCAAGCGGAGGCCGATTTGGTCATTCCGCGTTCGGATCTGAATGAAGTTTTGAGCTTGTTAGAGTATCTAATAAAAAAAGACGCGGCCGGCGGCATCAGGCTGATAAATAAATTAATGGACGATGGCGTTGACGTTAAAATATTCGTTAAAGACACGATTGAAATTCTGCGCAAGCTTATGCTTATGAAAATAAGCTCAGGTTTAGTCAATAAATTATCGCTGGAGCTAGGCGAAACGTTGGAGCTGAAAATAAATAAAATAGCCCAGGATTTAAATATCGAATTGGCGCTTAAGCTTTTGGAAAAGTTTATTAAAGTTTCGTCCGAATTAAAAACTGACTTTATCCAGCAATTGGCTTTAGAAATGGCGATTGCCGAAATTTGCACGGCTACGGCGGAAGTTAAAAGTTCGCTTGGCGTTAGGCCGAGCTTTACCGGCGGCTCAAGATTCAATCAGCCTAAGCCGGCGCCGGCCAACGCGGTTAAAACGGAAGCGCCGCAGCCGGCCGCCGCGGGCGAACCGATAAATTTTACCGATAGCCAAATTCAGGAAAAATGGAACGAAGTTTTAGCCAAAGTTAAGCAATATAATCATTCGTTATCCTTTATTTTGCGCGTTTGCCAGCCGAGAAGCTTAAACGGCAATCAACTTTGTCTGGCTTTTAAATATAAATTTCATAAAGACCGGGTTTCGGAAATCGCCATCAAAAATATCATAGAAAAAGTTTTGCGCGAGGTTTACGGCGCGCCAGTTATGATTGAAGCGGTCATCGATGAAAATTTGGAAGTGGCGGCCAGCAAATTAGTTTCAGATGAACCCGTAGATTTAAAAAAACAGCCGGAACCGGAACAAGGCAAAGAGGGGAATATGATCGATAATTTGTTAAAGACGTTCGGCGGGAAAATCGTAGGGTAAAATTTAATTGTCATTTCGAACGGACCCCGTGCTTGACACGGGGGCAGTGAGAAATCCCTTAAATTTTATTACATTCACATTTAAGCGATTTCTCCCCCGCATCAAGCGCGGGGTCGAAATGACAGTAGCTGGTTGTTAATTAATTTTGCGGGATCGTCTAATGGTAGGACACATCCCTCTGGAGGATGTTATCTTGGTTCGAATCCAAGTCCCGCAGCCAAAAAATATTATGGCATTTGCCATTAATATATTTAATAATTTAATCAATACTCTTATGGTACACTCACTCATTACCGCAGAGTATATTTGGCTAGACGGCCAGAAGCCGACTGCCAAATTACGCTCTAAGACGAAAGTTATTAAGGGGCCGGTTTCCCAAGTGTCGGAAATTCCGATGTGGGGATTCGACGGTTCAAGTACAGAGCAGGCCGAGGGGCATTTTAGCGACTGCATGCTAAAACCGGTCTATTTCATTACTGACCCAATCAATAAGGCCCCGAATATTTTAGTGATGTGCGAAGTTTTAAACGCCGACGGAACGCCGCATCCGTCCAACACGCGCCACGTTTTAGCTCAAGTGGCGGAAAAGTATAAAGAACATGATGCTTGGTTCGGCATTGAGCAGGAATACACTCTGTATAGGAAAGATAGGCCTTTGGGCTGGCCGGATCATGGTTTCCCTAGTCCGCAAGGCCGCTATTATTGCGGCGTGGGCTTTGATGAAGTGCATGGTCGGCCGTTAGTGGAAGCGCACCTCAAGGCCTGCCTTGAAGCAGGATTGCTTATTTCCGGGATTAACGCCGAAGTCATGCCCGCGCAATGGGAATTTCAGGTCGGGCCGCTGAATCCTTTAGACGTCGGTGACCAATTATGGCTCGCGCGTTGGCTCCTTTATCGCCTTGGCGAAGAACATCAGGTTTATGCCAAACTGGATCCTAAACCAATCTCCGGCGATTGGAACGGCGCGGGTGGGCACACTAACTTTTCCATTAAGAGTATGCGCGAGGACGGCGGAATGGAGGTTATTAATAAGGCTTGTGAAAAACTTAAACAATTTCACAAACAACATATCCGAGTTTATGGCGCAGATAACGATAAGCGTCTGACGGGTAAACACGAAACCTGTAGCATTAATGATTTTCGCTACGGCGTTTCCGATCGCGGTGCCTCTATCCGCATACCCATGGCCGCGGCTAATGCGGGCAAAGGCTATTTGGAAGACCGGCGTCCGGCGGCTAATTTGGATCCCTATCAGATTTGCACGGCCCTCATAGAAACGACCTGCGGTGACGGTTTCGATTCGGATAAATACCATTGGAGCAATTTTGAACCGAAAGCATAAATAGCGAATAAAATATACAAAAAGGCAGCCCAAAATAGAAGGCTGCCTTTTTAAATTATTCTTGTTATTTTTAGCGAAAAAGTTATAGCATATAAATAGTTCTAACTTCATCCATTAAGTTCAGCCAGGAAAAATAGCTCTAATTTTAAAGCTATTTTTTTAATTTAATCTTGACCATGGGGAGTGAAAATGGTAAGTTAGAGTTAAAGCGCTAGATAGTAAAATTAATTTTTAATAATTTAATAAAAAATTATGCAGAAGAAAAAAAATAAATTTTATTTTTTACTGCCCGTTTTGGCTTTGGCGATTTTAACTTTGGCCGGCTGCGGAAAAAGTATTTCACAAAAAGCCAGCGAATTAGCGGCGGAAAAAATGATTGAAGCGCAATCGGGCGGCAAAGCTAACGCGGATATTAATGGAAATAACGTAAAAGTGGAAACCGAACAGGGGAAATTTGAATCTGGCGAGAATGTAAAACTACCCTCTGATTTCCCGACGGATGTTTACATTATAGACGGAACCATCAAAGTGGCCGTTACCGGCCAAGCCGGTGAAAGCCAAACGGTTTCTATCGAAACCGATAAAAGCGTGGAAGAAGCTTCAGCCGCCTATCAAGAGAAACTAAAGTCGGCTGGCTGGAAAATTACCGGTACTATGAATTTCGGCGGGAGCGCCACCGTAGTTGCGGAAAAAGACAATCGGTCCGTTTCCGTGGTTATCGGCCGAAGCGACGATAAAACGACCGTTACTGTCGGAGTGGCGGAAAAATAATTTTTTATTTAAATGATATTCTAATTGTGGATAAAAATATGCCCATTATTTTAACTGACGAAAATTTTGAAAAAGAAATTCAAAGAACCGACAAAATGGCCTTAGTTGATTTTTACGCGGCTTGGTGCGAACCATGCTCGTTTCTCGCGCCGATTTTAGAAAAACTGGAAAAAGAATTCGAGGGGAAAATCGTTTTGTTAAAAGCCAATATTGATGAAGCTCAACTTAATGCCCAAAAGTTTCAAGTGGATCGCATTCCGATGGTGGTTTTATTTAAAAATGGCCAGCCCGTCGGCAGTTTTACCGGGTTTAGGCCAGAGCCTATCCTTAAAGAATGGCTGGAAAAAATAATTCAAGCCAACGCCTAATATTATGATGGAAGAAATAATTAAAAATTGTTTAGCCTATGCGGAAAAAAACGGTTTTCAGTTAAATCCGGACAGAAAAAAAGTTGAAAGAATCATCAACGGATTATTGGAAAATGAAAAGAAAAAAGGCAAAAGATACTGCCCCTGCAGAAGGTTAAGCGGGAATCAAGCAGAAGACTCAAAAAAAATTTGCCCTTGCGCTTACCTTATGAAAGAAATCGCGCAAGACGGCATATGCTATTGCGGGTTGTATGTTAAGTAGTTTAAAAATAAAGTTCCGGCTTCGTCAGTTAATTGCGCTAAAATATATCGCCTTATCAAAAAGGCGATTTTTTGATAGAATGAAATATATGGTTAAATCAAGCTAAATTTAAAATATTATAATATTAATCTTATGGCTACGCATGTTCCAAATCAAAGGATTAACGAGAGGGCGGAGATCGGCCCGCATCTGATAAAACACGAGCATCTGGGATTTAATGGCCGCTTAGCGCTCCTTATAACCAATAAGGTCGGCACAATGTGGTGCGCTTATCTTTTTGCCGCTATCGCGCTAATTAGTTTGCCCGCGGCGATCCAGGAAGGCACGCCGGCTTTAATCTCATGGGTAACCCAGACATTCTTGCAGTTGGTTCTTTTATCGGTTATTTTAGTCGGGCAAAAAGTCGCGGCAGAGGCTTCCGACAAGCAGGCCTTGCAAACGTTTAAGGACACCGAGGCGCTTTTAAAGCTTCAAGATGAAATTCATCGTTTGATTAAAATTAATAATGAACTGACCGAAGAAACTAATGGTCTCGTGGTAAAAGGCTTAAAAAAATAATGGAAGATTATAATAATAGAAGTTAAACATGCAAAAACTATCCATAAAAAACCGTAAAGGCCAAAATGTCGTTGTTGCAGTGGAACCAGCCGAAAAACAAAAAGGTTTGGCGTTTATCATGCATGGAAATGCCAGCAACAAAGATTTAGCGCAAATAAAGATTTTCGCTGAAGTATTTAAGGAAAATGGTTATACCGCGATTAGATTTGATACCACCAATTCTTCCGGCGAAAGCGATGGCGAGATAGAGGATGCGACGTTTACAAATTATTATGAAGACTTAGCAGACGTGATTAATTGGGCGGGCGGGCAAAAATTTTATCAGGAGCCGTTCGCTTTGTGCGGCCATAGCCTCGGTTCAATGTGTATAGCTTATTTTGCCGAGAAATACCCGGAGAAAGTTAAAGCCCTGGCGCCGATTTCAACCGTGGTGTCCGGGAAATTATCAGAAGAGACAACTGAATTTAAAATGATAGCCAAAGACTGGGAAGAAAAAGGTATTAGGGAATGGCAAAGTTTTAGTATGCCAGGAGTTATTAAGAGATTAAAATGGCAGCATGTAATAGATAAAAGAAAATATGATTTATTGCCCGAAGCTCATAAATTAACCATGCCGGTTTTATTAATCGTCGGCGATCAGGATGAGATCACGCCCTTGGGCCAGCAAAAATTATTATACGAAAAATTGCCTGGCAGAAAAGAACTCCATATTATAAAAGGCGCGCCGCACGCGTTTAAAGAAGAAAAATATCTTGAAGAAATTTATAAAATTATGGATAAATGGATAAAAACTTTATGATAATATCAATAGGTGCTATAATTTTAATAGTTCTCATAGGCGCGGTAATTATGGGCGTCAGGGAAGATAAAAATAAATAATATATTTAATTTTTTAAGACTAAAATTATGCCGATCAAAAAATTTCTTAAAATTATTGGTTTGATTGCGCTGGCTTTTCTCGTTATATTGTTTGGCTATTTGCTGGTTATAAATCTTTTGGGCATATCCACAAATGTTACCTCGAATAATAAAGCGGTTTTTAGCGCCATGAATTTATCCATGGATGGCGCGCAGTCAAGCGGCTTAATTAAAATATCCTCGCCGGAAATAGCCATGGACCAAATCAGCGAATCCAGCGGCGGCCGGGCCGTTAGCTACGCGCCGTCCGCGGCGGCGGTCGATAAAAAAATCGTTAAAACCGGAAATTTAAGCCTTAAGGTGGAAAAGGCGGCAATGGCGGCGGAAAGCATAACCAACATAGCCAAATTAAATAAGGGGGAAGTTTCTAACTCCAGTTTTTCCGAATCAAGCCGGGGAACTAAATCCGGCTATATCACCGTCCGCGTGCCGTATCAGAATTTTGACGCCGTTTTCACGGAAATTAAAAAAGTCGCCGCCCAGGTTATGTCCGAATCTTCGAACGCCCAGGACATAACCGCGGAATATATTGACTTGGAAGCGCGGCTTAAAAATACGCAAGCCGAAGAAGCTTCGTTCGTCGCCTTGCTTAACCGTTCCGGCAAGATTGAAGAAATCCTGTCCGTGACCAGAGAAGTAGCCAGAGTGCGCGGAGAAATCGAACAGCTTCAAGGCCAGATGCGCTATCTTAGTTCGCAAACCGATATGTCAACCATTACGGTTAGTTTAAGCGAAGACGTGGAAATCGCTTCGGCCGGCCAGGCTTGGCGCCCGTGGCAGGTTGTTAAATTATCGGTTAAACAATTAATCACCGCCGGCCAGAATTTTGTTGACGGGCTGATCCGTTTTGTCCTCGTAGTTTTACCCATAATTTTAATTTACGCGCTTATAATTTGGCTGGTTTATTATATCGGCAAGAAAATATATTACCGCTTTAAAAAACCGGAGCAGCAGTAATCCCGATTAATTTTTGGAAAATTGTGGAAATTATAAATTATGATATAATAAGATGGTTGCAAAATTATTTTGCAGCCATCTTGCTTTGCAAAATTAAGATATGGATATAATCGAAGTAAAAAATTTAACCAAAAAATTCGGTTCGTTAACCGCGGTTGATAATATTTCTTTTGCCGTGGCTAAGGGCGAGATTTTTGGTTTTTTAGGGCCTAACGGCGCGGGTAAATCAACGACCATAAGCATATTGGCGACTTTGCTTAAAGCCGACTCGGGCGAGGCGATAATCAACGGCTTTAATGCCAATACAAAAAGAAATCAGGTCAGAAAATCAATCGGTTTGGTTTTTCAGGATTCCTCCTTGGACGATAAATTAACCGCCGAGGAAAATTTATATTTTCACGCTGATTTATACGGCGTGGACAAAAAGATTTTTACCGAACGTTTACCCGAAGTTTTAAAATTGGTTGATCTGTGGGACAGGCGGAGCCATATCGTTAAAACATTTTCCGGCGGCATGAAGCGGCGACTCGAAATCGCCCGCGGCTTAATCCATTATCCGGCCGTGATGTTTTTAGACGAGCCGACCATCGGCTTAGACCCGCAGACCAGGTTTAATATTTGGGAGTATGTTTTAAAGTTAAAAAAAGAAAAAGACATGACGATTTTCATGACCACGCATTATTTAAACGAAGCCGAATATTGCGACCGCATCGCGATCGTCGACCAGGGGAAAATCGTGGCTTTAGATACGCCGGTAAATTTAAAAAAGCTGGTCGGCGGCGATGTTATAACTCTGGCGGCGGTAAATTTAGATAAGTTAAAAAGCGAGATAGAAAGCAAATTTAATTTAAAAGTTAAGGCCCATGGCGGAAAATTAATAATTGAAGTCGTTGACGGAGATAAATTTTTGCCGGAACTGTTTAACGAGCTTAAGGAAAAAATTTTATCGGTTGAATTAAGAAAGCCGACCATGGACGACGTTTTTTTAAATTTAACCGGTAAAAAAATTCGTGAAGAAGAAGCCTCGGGTAAAGAAATGATGCGCAAAAAAATGAGGATGAGGCATTAAATATTATTGTCATTGCGAGGAGGAGCGATAGCGACGACGCGGCAATCTCACGTACTATATATTTTAATTAAAATATTACCACCATTATACTTGTGCGGCATTTGCGAGATTGCTTCGCTTCACTGCGTTACGCTCGCAATGACAATTAAAATTATGAACGAACTAAGGGCGATTTATACAATTTGGAAAAGGGAAAGCATAAGGTATGTCCGCGATAAAGCCAGGATATTTTCCACGTTGCTCCAACCCTTGATGTTTTTGGTAATTTTTGGCGCCGGGCTGGGCGGGACTTTGACCAAGGGTAATTTCGGGGTTGATTACATAATATTTATGTATCCGGGCATTATCGCCATGAATGTCATGGGCATCGCCTTCTTTTCCACGGTTTCCACGGTTTGGGATAGGGAATTCGGCTTTTTAAAAGAAATTTTAGTGGCGCCGGTTTCACGCACCTCAATCGTCGTCGGCAAGATTTCCGGCGCGGTTACCGTGGCTTCGACGCAAGCGTTACTCCTTTTAGCTTTAGCGCCGTTTATGGGCATTCATTTGAATATTTTAATAATTATTAAGCTGTTTTTATTCATGATACTTTTAGCCTTTGCCATTTCCGGCCTGGGGCTTTTAATCGCATCGCTCATGAAAACCACGGAAAGTTTCGGCGTAATCATGCAGGTTATGATTTTCCCGATGTTTTTTCTATCCGGCGCCTTTTTCCCCTTGACTAATGTGCCGGCTTGGATGATGATTTTATCGCGGGTTAACCCTTTAACTTACGGCGTTGACGGCATGAGGCAGATTATTATAACCGGGCTGCCGGTTGAAGCGGCGCAAAAATTATTTTTATATCCGGTTTACACGAATGTTTTAATTTTACTGGTTTTTTCAGCGGTAGTGGTTTCCGTCGCAACTTTAGCGTTTAATAAAAGGAGCTAGCCGTTATGCCAAATTTAAAACAACTGAAAAGCGAACTAAAAAACCTGGCCGACCCGAAACGGGCGGAAATTTTAAAGCGGTTTTTTAAAACCGGTAAAGGAGAATATGGCGAAGGTGATATATTTTTAGGCTTAATTTCCGACCAGATGAAACAGGCCGCCAAAAAATATTTTGGTTTAACTTTGGCCGATATTCAGAAATTTTTGAATTCAAAAATCCATGAAGAGCGGATGGCGGCGCTGAAAATATTGGTTTTACAATATGGCCGGACCGATGAGGAAAAAACGAAAAAGCAACTGGCGGATTTCTACTTGCGCAATGCCAAGCGGATTAACAACTGGGATCTGGTTGACGTGTCCTGCCATTTTATTTTAGGCGATTATTTGCTTAAGCGCCCGAGAAAAATTTTATATAAGCTGGCCCGGTCGAAGAATTTATGGGAAAAAAGGATCGCCATAATTTCCACTTTCGCTTTTATTCGCGCGAATCAATTCGGCGACACTTTAAAAATTTGTGAAATTTTATTAAAAGACGAGCATGACCTGATTCATAAGGCGACCGGCTGGATGCTAAGAGAATCCGGCAAGCGCGATCAGGCGGTTTTAGAAAATTTTTTGCGTAAACATTATAAAACCATGCCTCGAACCATGCTAAGATATGCCATTGAAAAATTAAGCGAGAAAAAGAGAAAGTTTTATTTAGGGAAATAATTAATTATATTTATTTATAAAATATTAATTTGATGATTTTTTATACTTTTAAATCATTTTAATCACTCGTGGCGCTTCGCTAGGACTTACTTTTTATGACTAAAAAGTAAGCAAAAAGTCTCGGGGGTTTCCGATTGGCTATAACATTGATTTATCTTCGGCGCGCTCGCCTTGGCGCCAACTCCAACCCCCGAACCCCCCGGTGATTTTAAATACTAAGTTGATTAATATTTTTTAGCATTTTAATTTGAAATTAATGTGCTTTGTGTTATAATTATATTGATTAAAATAAATAATTTTATGAAAAAACGCTATCTTATTCCTATCGGTTTAGCGCTGACGCCGATTACGGCTTGGCTGGTCTCTATAATCACGGAAAAATATAATGGGACTTTCGTCAGTTTAAATCAATTATTAATTATGGGCGCGATTGCCATAGCCGCCGTGGTAGTCTTAGTTTTAGCTTTTAAAATGCCTAAATTTTTCGCCGGCGCAATCGTTATCGGCGTTTTACTTTCGCCTTATTTTCAGTTTTTATTCGGCAAGATTAATATATATCTGATGGACCCGCCGAATTTAAGGCCGTCGGTTTCCGTGCCGGAAGTTAGAGTGGAAATGGGCGACCTGATATTCGTTAACGGCGAAGGTAAAGATATCGTCGTCCTACCGTCCGGCGGCGTAAAAACTTTATATCCCGGGAAAAACGTAGTTAATTTGGGCCAGCTGAATATTCCGGCCGGGACTTATAAATCGGGAAAAATGAGCGTAAAAAATATTGAGGTTGACGTCAACATTGATTTAAAAAAAGAAATTGATTTGGTTTACGCGGATTTTAAAAATCAATTCGCTCCGGAGATTCCGGCCGATATACCGGAAGAAGCTAAAGCTTTAATTCCCACCGACGAACAAATCAAGCAGAGAATCGGTTCCGAAGTCGGAAAATATATCAGTGCGGAAATGATTACGCCGTATCTGCCGCCGTTTGTTAAATTAAAAGCTTTTACCGTAACCGCGGATAAAATCGCCATGGTTTTATCGGCTACGATTGAATTGCCGGTTATGCCGATCGCTTTTCCTTATCCGACCGGCACGGGCGGACCGGATATAGTTTTAGACATTACTTTAAATGAAATCGGTTTGCCGACCGGCATTAAGCCGATTATAAAAATGCCGCCGGGCGCGCCGGATATAAGTTCCATGATTCCTGACATGACGCCGAATCTCGGCGCGGTTAACATGCCGACGGATTTTAACATTCCTGACGCGGCCTTAGCTCAGATTAAAAAAGAAGCTGAAGCCGCCATGCAAAAAGGCGAGGCCATGAAATTAGAGATGCAAAATAAATAGATTGTCATTTCGACCCCGCACTTGATGCGGGGGAAAAATCGCTTGGAGATGAAATATGCCACGTATAAGGGATTTCTCCCTGCGGTCGCAAAGATAAATTTAATTAATTATAGATTTTAATATTATGCCAATAAAAGAATTTAAAAAACTGCTTTCAGTTATTATGCTTTTCGGGCTTTTGAGCTGGACTTATCCGGTTTTAGCCTTGGACGGTCCGCCCAGCGCGGAGCAAATTGCCGAGATGCAACAACAAGCCCAGGCGGCCGCCCAAGCCCAGGCGCAGGCTCAAGGTCAGGCAAGCGGCGCAACCGGAGCGTCCGGCTCTGCTGCGCCGGAAACGCCGGCTATGCCGGCCGGCGTGATGGAGCAGATCGCCGCGCAAGTCGGCGCCGCTCTAGAGAGCATTAACGAAGGTTTAACCAGCGCCGAAGAGGGAATCCAAGAAATGAAAGACGGCCAAATTAAGGTTGACGCGGCCATGGAGAAAGCCGTGATCGCCGCCAGGCCGATTTATGACGCCGCTTACGCGCTTTTTCAAGCGAAAGATTATCAGGCGGCCGCGGCTAAGCTGGAAGAATTAAAAGCAGTCGGTTTTGATAAAAAATACGCCGCTTTCGCCGAAACTCAAGGGGTCTCTTTGGATTTAATTAAAGATATTCGGGCGAAATTAAACGAAGCTTTAAAGCAAATCGCCCAGATCGACGAGCCGGAAGAACAATTATCGGCCCAGGCCGATATTATGACCCAGATGAATTATCTTGACGAAGCTGAAAAATTATTGAAAGCCAACAAGAAAAAAGAAGCCGCCGCCATGTTAAAAAAGATGCGCCAGGCGAGCGGCACCGGTTCGGGCGATGCCAACCTGGCCGCCGGCAAAGGCATGGCCGCGACGCAAATCGGCAAAGTTTTAAATAAAATTGGCGCTGATTTGGACAGGGCCGATAGCGGCATGGAAAAAGCCAAAGCCAGAGGCATCGCGATATCAAGCGAACTGCAGGAGGCGATGGATAAAACCAAAGAATTTTACGCGCAAGCTAAAGCGGCTTATGACGCCGGCGATTACACCAAGGCTGCCGAAGTGTTAAAGCAAATGAAAGATTCCAAGTTAAAAGAATTATCTTTGGCTTACCGAGATAAGCTGCTGCCGGCCGGCCGCTTAAATGAAATTTTGCAGGAAGGTAAAAATGGCTCCAAGGCTTTAAAATTAAGCATTGAAAAAGCCAAAGAATATGGCATCGATACGGCTGAACTGGAAAAATTATCCGCGCAGTTAGACGAGCTCTTGGTTAAAGCCGAAGAAGCGTTAAATGCTAAAGATACCGATTTATTTTTAACCATTATGGGAGAGGCCGAAGCTTTAAACGTGCGTGAAAAAGTGGACACGGCGATTAGAACTGTCGCCGAAGGCCGGGCTAAGGAAATTTTAGCGGAAGGTTTAACCGCGGTTAAAGCCGCGATCGAGCAGTTAACCGCGGCCGTCGGCGCGCTTGACGGTAAAGCCGGGGCCGTGGCTAACGCTAAAGATTTAATCAGCCAGGCTGATTCATTTTTAGCTAAAGCCCAAGCTTATTATGACGCGGGAGATTATAAGAGCGGCGGACGGATGCTAGACGACGCGGCTCTGGCTCTGATTAAAGCCGGCAATATTTTACGCGATATTGGCGCTAAAATCTCCAAGGAGCAGTTGGGCGCGACCGATGGCTTAATTAAGATTTTAAATAAAGTTGATAATTTATCAAACGCCGATAAAAATCTGATAGGTAAAGCGCAAAGCTTATTATCCAATTTGAATGAAGGCAATATTATGGAAAGCAAGGACACGATCGCGCAATTTAATCCCGGACTTTTGGAAAAAGTATTAATCTATAGGCAGAAAGACCAAAAATTAATTGACGGCGTCATCAACGAAATCATGCCTTTAATACCTGAGCGCGATCGCCAGGTTATGGTAGAAGGAAAAATAAATTTACTGGAAGAATCGGTTAGCGCCGATAAAACCATTAAAGTTATGCAAAGCTTAAAAGGCTTAAATAAAAATACGGTTGGCGATTTAAAAAATATCGCCGCGCAGGCTAAGTCGTATAATTTTACCGCGAAAATCGCCGGCGCGCTTGATGAAAAAATTTCCGGCCTAAACGATAAAATCCAATCCGGCGAAGTTAAAGACGCGAAATTGGTTAATAATTACGTTAAGGCCTTAAAAGATGAAGTGGTTAAGGATATTAACGCCTCGCAAGCTGAAAAGTTTAAGCAAAAATTAATACCGGCGAAAAATGTTGACGATAATAATCCATTGTTTGAAGAGATTAAATATTTAAAAGATGACGGCGCGATTGCCGCTGACAAAAACGGCAATATAAATACCGGTCAAATAGTCAGCGGTAAAGCCTTAGCCGATATTATTAATAAGACTCAGGACAAGAATGCCGTTAAGACAATCGCCGGCAATAAAGTAACCGTTAAGGCCGCGGCGCAGAAGATTATTGAGTCATACGGCATAAAAGCGCAAGTTAACACGGCTAACGCCGCGGGGTTTACTAGCTATTTAAATAAGCTGGGCGCGGAGATTAAGCAGGCGGATTTAAATAAACCGGCCAACCTCGGGCAAATCGCAGAGATAGTCGCGGCCGCCGACCGGGAATGGGGGAATAAATAAAAGCTAATTTTAGATAATATTAAAGCTCAGTTTACTGGGTTTTAATATATGCTTGACTTTCGTTTTTTGTTCGTGTATAATTATAATAGATGAATATCTATTGTGGATAACTAATTTTAAGCATAAAATGTATGGGCAATAATTTAACTAAGCGCCAGCGGCAGATTTTGGATTTTATAACCGAGTTTACCGGCGATAAAGGTTACGCGCCGAGTTTGAGAGAGATTGGTGAAAATTTTAATTTATCCAGTCCAGCGACGATTCATGCGCATGTTCAAGCCTTAAAACAGAAAGGCATGTTAAAAACTTCATTTAACGAAGCGCGGTCAATTGAAATTATTCCGGCTAGCGTAAATTGGGTGGCGAGCCTGGAATTGCCGCTGGTTGGCTTAATTACCGCCGGCGAGCCGATTGAAGCGGTTGAGGAAAAAGACACTATCGCCGTGCCGGCTGATTTCGTGACCGATAGCGCCAATAGCTATGTTTTAAAAGTAAAAGGCGAATCCATGATTGAAGACGGAATTTTAGACGGCGATTATGTAATCGTCGAACGCAATCCGTCGCCCGAGAACGGCGACGTAGTCGTGGCTTTATTGAATAACGCTTATGCCACTTTAAAAAAGTTTTACCGCGAATCAAAGCGCATTCGCTTGCAGCCGGCCAATTCTACCATGAAACCGATCTACGCGGCCGACCCGTTAATCCAGGGAGTGGTTAGGGGGGTGATTAGGAAGTACGCCTAAAAATATATTATAAAACATGCCTTAAGAGTGGGCATGTTTTTATTTTAATTAATTACGCGGTATGTATTAATTATTGTTATTTTGTTAAACTATAATTATGAAAGAAAAAGTAATTTTTAGTTTAAAAATATTAATAGTTTTAAGCATTATCGCTTTAACCGCGCTGATTTATTTAGAGCAGGGCGATTTTACTTCGCTTGACTTAGGCCGGCATTTAGAAAACGGCAAGATAGTTTGGTCTAATCCGAGCGTTCTGTTTAAAAATTTTTATTCTTATACCGAGCCTAACTTGGCTTTTATAAATCATCATTGGCTGTCAGGCGTGATTTTTTATTTGCTTTATTTAATCGGCGGCTTTAAAATTTTGACGCTTTTAAATATATTGCTTGGCGTGGCCGCCGTATTGATTATTTTTTGGCTGGCCGCGAGAAAAGCGAATTTTTGGCTGGCCGCGATTTTATCTCTGCCCATGATACTGATATTATCCGAACGCGTAGATATCCGGCCGGAAATGTTCAGTTATTTTTTCATCGCTTTAGTTTTTTATTTAGTAGAAGACTTTCGCGCCAACGGCTACACGAAAAAATTAATCTGGCTAGCGCCCATATTTTTATTCTGGGCCAATCTGCATATTTATTTTTTTATCGGTCTGTTTTTAATCAGTTTGGCCGTGCTTGAGCAGGCGGTTTTATATTTTAAAGATTTTTTTAAAACCGAGTCGGTTAAAAAGTTTTTTTATATCGCGCTTCTAAGCTGGGCGGTTACGCTATTTAATCCTAATTTTATCAAGGGGCTAATGTACCCCTTTAATATTTTAAAAAAATACGGTTACGAGATCGTGGAAAATAAGTCGCCGTTTTACCTTGAAACTTTAATGATAGATTATAATATTTTGATTTTTAAAATATTATTGGGGTTATTGATTTTAAGCTTTATCTTGCCAATAGCGTTAAAACGCCGCGTCGATTATTATAGTTTAGCTTTAACGGTTGTTTTTTCAGTATTTGCCTGCTTGTATATCCGTAACCTGCCGCTTTTCGGCTTAATTGTATTGCCGGTGATGGCGCAAAATTATTTTATAATGGCCGGATATTTAAAAGAAAAAACGGTAAAAATGGAAATAATAATTTTAGCGTCCATATCAGTGATTTATGTTTTAACTTTAAGTTTAATTATTTTTGACAACTTAGGCGAAAAGAAATTTTTAAATAAAAATTTCGGCTTGGGCATGAACTCGGCCTCGCTTGACTCGATAAAATTTTATCGAGATAATAATTTATTGGGGCCGATTTTTAATAATTATGATATAGGCAGCGCTTTAATTTTTTGGCTATATCCGGCGGAACGGGTATTCGTGGATAACCGGCCGGAAGCTTATAGCGTTGATTTTTTTAATCGAATCTATAAGCCGATGATGCAGGATCAGGCTAAGTGGCAGGAGCTAAGCAATCAATACGGCATTAATCTGATTTATTTTTCCCATACTGACGGTACGCCCTGGGCGCGCGAATTTTTAGCCGTTCGGCTAAAAGATGAAAATTGGCCTTTGGTTTATTTCGATGATTATACGGTTATTATGGTAAAAAATAATGGCAGCAACAAAGCTTTAATAGAGAAATATAAAATTGACGAAAAAAAATTCGAAGTTCGTTCCAATGAGTTATTATTGACCGCCGGAGAGAATGAAAAATTGCGCTTGGCCGATTTGGCCATAATTTACGGCCGGGCCGATCTAGCGGAGAGCATTTATCAGGCGATTTTAGTTAAACGGCCTTTGGACGGAAAAATTTTAGCGGCGCTCGGTTTTTTGCATGCCGGCGGCTCTGATCATGAAGCCGCCCTGGAATCAATCAATTATTTTAATCAGGCTTTAACTAACGGCTATAAGCTGCCCGGAATTTATAACCAGCTGGGTTTAAATTATTGGAATTTAGCCGACTACGGCGAAGCTAAAAATATGTGGCTGAAAGCTTTAAGCCTGGATTCCGATAATGAGCATGCCAAATATTATTTAAATCAAGCAAATAATCTTATTAAATAAATGTGGCTACAGAAAATTATTTTTCCTGCTTAGATAAAATTTGGGCGTTTTTTGCTTAAATTATTTTATTAATATATTTATTGAAATAATTTGCGCAAAAACGCTGCAATTTTATATGCGCGATAAAAATAATTTTCTGTAGCCACCTGCGCTGGCAAATAATTTTTTATGCAAATTACCAAACAAGAATTTGAAAAAATAGTCGAGCAAGCTCTGGAGAGCCTGCCGGAAAAATTTAAAGATAAACTTCATAACGTTGCCATCTTCGCGGAAGACGAGCCGACCGACGAGCAGCTTTATAAAATAAAATTAAAACGCGGCGATTTATTATTCGGCTTGTTCGAAGGCTATGCTCAGGCCAAAAGATTAAATATCGGACCGGTTCTGCCTGACCGAATAACTATTTTTAGAATGGCCATTTTAAGCCAGTCGGACAACGCCGCCGAACTTAAGCAAAAAATTATTTCCACGGTTAAGCACGAAATCGCCCATCATTTCGGCTCAGATGAAAAAGGCGCGGCCAAAGCCGGAAGAAGATGAGAAGGAGTGCTTTTTTAGCTTAAATATGCTAATATTAAATTATAATAGAAAAAATAAGCATAATATTGATTTATTTTATTTAATGTTAGCATATTAATTAATTAATCGCCTAATCGGATTCAATTCCGGCGGCGAATAATAATTCTATGGAAGCTTATTGCGTAAAATGCAAGGCTAAGCAGGAAATGTCCGAGGCTTTAGAGGTGGAAATGAACGGTAAAGGCGGAGTAAAGCGCAAAGCCATGAAAGGCAAATGCCCGGTTTGCGCCACGGCCATGTTCAGAATTCTTGGCAAAGCTTAAAACTTCCTTATTTTAACGAAAACGCCTCGGTTTTTTACCGGGGAGTTTTCTTGTAGAGCTGATTTGTAAAATTGTTCAAAAACTTGTATAATTAATTCAGGCGATAATTATTATAATTTTAATTATATGGCTAAAAAAATTCTTATAGTTGAGGATGACGCTAATTTGCTTTATGGCCTACAGGCAAAGTTTAGGGTAGAGGGATTTGAAATTATTACCGATGAAGGCGCGGCCAAGGCGGAGGCTATGGGAAAGATAAAAGCGCTTAAACCGGATTATATTATTTTAGATATCATTTTGCCGAAGATAAATGGCTTTAATTTGTTGGCCGAGATTAAGGCCGATCCGGAAATTTCTAAAATACCGGTTTTTATTTTTACCAATTTAAGCGATAATGATAGCCGGCAAAAAGGCGCGGAATTAGGCGCTGATTTTTATTTGTTAAAAACCGAATTAAATCTCGATGAATTTGTCGCAAAATTTATTAAAATTATCGGCAATAAGGAAAAAAATAAATGAAAATTTTTAAAAATAAAATTTTTATCGTTAGCCTTTTATTATTGGCGGTGATAGCAGGCTTGGCTTATTTTTTAAATAAAAAACCGAAAATTACTTATACAACCGTTAAAGCTCGAAGAGGAAATTTAATTCAAACTGTTAGCGAAACCGGCATGGTTAAAGCTAATAAGGAAATGGATTTAAATTTTAACTTAAACGGTAAGATTGCCAATATTTTTGCCGGCGTCGGGGATAAAGTAAAAAAAGATCAAATTTTAGCCGAACTTGATTCAAGTGACTTGTTGTTAAAAGAAAAAGAGGCCGCCGCCAATTTGCAAGTTACCCAGGCGAATTTAGCTAAACTTTTAGCCGGAGCTACGGCGAGCGAATTGGCGGTTAGCCAAGCTGGCGCCGATCAGGCCAAGACGGCTTATATCTCGGCTTTAAATGAATCGGAAAAAATAAAGAATTCGGTTAACGAAAATATAACTCAAGCGGAAAAGAGTTTAAGCGATCTTTATTTAACTTCAGGCGAGACGATAACGAGCTATCAGCAAGCGATTAAAAATTATAAAAGCGTGGCCTTAACTACGCTGGCATCAAAAATTTCCGTCACCGCTAACGCTCTGGATAACATAAATACGATATTAAATGACAATGACGCCAAGTTTTTTTTAGGGGCGGGCGATATTTCTTTGATCGATACGACAAAAAATGATTATACTATGGCGAATACGGCTTTGGTAAAAGCTAAAGCGAGCCAAACCGATGCCGATACCAGCCAGTCTTCGGCCGATACTTTAGATGCTTTAAATAAAACTTTTACCGCTTTGAAAGATTGCTATAATCTTTTGGAAGTCAGTATGGTCGGAGCAAGTTTTACCCAAACTAAACTTGATACTTACAAAACAACTGTTAGCACGCAGCAAACCAACGTCAGCACGGGCATTACTTCGGTGCAAACCGCTCAAAATAACTTAAATGATTCAATTAATGATTTAAATAATGCTATTTTATCAGCCAAAAATACTTTAGCGACGGCTCGCGTTAGCGGAGCGCAACAAACCGCGACGGCTCAAGCCAAGGTCGATACTTCATATAAATCTTGGTTGGTAGCCGAAGCGCAGCTTAATCAATTAAAGGCCGGCGCCAGGTCGCAGGATATAAATTTAACCCAGGCTCAAGTCAACCAGGCCCAAGCCTCTTTGGATTTGGTCAGAAATCAGATAAATAACAATATTATCAAAGCTCCGCTTGACGGTACGATTACAAAAAAGAATTATGAAGCCGGCGAGCAGTTTTCTTCGTCTAAGCCGGTTTTTTCATTGCTTGGCGTTAATAATTTCGAAATCGAAGTTGATGTATCAGAGGCTGATATAACTAAAGTGGCCATAAACGATCAGGTTGAAATTACCCTGGATGCTTTTGGTGAAGATATTAAGTTTTACGGCCAAGTAACTTTTATCGAACCGGCCGAAACCGTTATCCAAGAAGTGATTTATTATAAAGTAAAAATTAATTTTGACGGCAATGGCCGGGAGATTAAATCAGGCATGACCGCCAACACCAATATCACCACGGCCAAAAAAGAAAATGTGCTGATTATTCCGTTAAGAGCGGTAATTGAAAAAAATGGCGATGGTAAATTCGCGCGCACGTTGGTTTCGGAGCAAATTAAAGAAACGCCGGTTGACATCGGTTTGCGCGGCGACGACGGGCTGGTTGAAATTTTATCCGGCCTTAACGAAGGCGATTCGGTAGTAACTTATATTCAGACGAGCAATTAATGTTTTAAAATCCCAAACCCCAACGACCAATGACCAGTTTTTATTTTAATTGAAATTTATTGGACATTGGGATTTGGACATTGGGATTTTTATTTATTCTATGCTTATTCAAATAAGCAATCTAACTAAAAATTTTGTTAACGATGAAATTGTTACGCCGGTTTTAAACGGGCTTAGTTTTAATATTAATAAAGGCGATTTTATCGCGATTATGGGGCCGTCCGGTTCCGGCAAATCCACTTTAATGCATATTTTAGGGCTCTTAGACCGGCCGACCGGAGGCAAATATTATCTTGAAGACAAGGATGTGACTAAATTAGACGACGATGAATTGGCGAGCCTTCGAAATCAAAAAATCGGCTTTGTTTTTCAATCTTTTAATCTTTTGCCGCGGACCACGGTTTTGGAAAATGTTATGCTGCCTTTGGCTTATGCCAAGCGCAAAGAAGCGCCGGAGGGACGGGCCAAAAGAATTTTAGAAAGCGTTGGCTTAGGCCATCGCTTAAATTATTTTACCAATCAAATTTCCGGCGGCGAGAAGCAGAGGGTGGCTATCGCCCGCGCTTTAGTTAACGATCCGGCGGTAATTTTCGCCGATGAGCCGACCGGCAATCTTGATTCAAAATCAGGCGTGCAAATAATGGAAATTTTACAGCGCTTGAATGATTTAGGCAACACCATTGTTTTGGTAACTCATGAAACTTACACTTCCGAGCATGCCAAAAGAATCATTAAAGTTAAAGACGGCTTGATAGTTGATGATTATGAAGTAACCGCCCGGAGAATAGCCAAAGAAGGAGAAATGCTTAAATAAATACGAACTGAATCCCGGGTCAAGCCCGGGATGACAAGGCATGTATGTTGGAATTTTGCAAACAATGCGTTAAGACTTCAACCGGAGCGCTTCTGGCCAATAAGGGCAGAAGCTTTTTAACAATGCTTGGGATAATTATCGGCGTATCCGCCGTCATCATAATTATGGCCGTGGGCGCCGGAGCGCAAAGTTTAATTATCAATCAAATAAAAACCTTAGGCACCGATATCATTGGAATTTTGCCCGGCGCCTCCGAAGAAGAAGGCCCGCCGGCCTCGGTCATGGGCATAGTAATTACCACGCTTACTTATGAAGACGCCCTGGCTTTAAATGATAAAAAAAACGTACCGAATATAGTTGACGCGGTAGCTTATTACAAAAGCATGGGCAGCGCCAGCTGGGCGTCAAATTCTTATGATACTAATTTAAGCGGCGTTACGGTCGGGTATTTAAATGTTGAAGAAGGGGAAGTCGATAAAGGCAGATTTTTTACCAAAGAAGAAGAAACAAATTTAGCCAAAGTGGCGGTTTTAGGCAGTATGGTAAAAAAAGAGTTATTCGGGGACTCCGATCCAATCGGCCAAAAAATAAAAATAAAAAAACATAATCTTGAAGTAATCGGCGTAATGAAGGAAAAGGGCACCGTGGCTTTTCAAAATAATGACGATCAGATTTTTATACCGATTAAAACCATGCAAAAAATAATTGCCGGAGTAAATCATGTCGGCATGATGAGGCTTAAAGTAGATAATCAGGAAAATATGGATAGGGCGGTGAATGACGTAAAAATCACTTTGCGCGAAAGGCATGATATTACCGACCAAAGCGGAGCGAACGATGATTTTACGGTTAGAAATTCGGCGCAGGCCATGGATATGGTGACCACCGTTACCGACGCTTTAAAGTTTTTTTTAGTCGCCATCGCCGCTATGTCTTTACTGGTTGGCGGCATCGGCATAATGAATATTATGCTGGTTAGCGTGACGGAAAGAACCAGGGAAATCGGTTTGCGTAAAGCCGTCGGCGCCAGCAACAACGATATTATGATCCAGTTTTTAATGGAAGCGGCCACAATTACTTTAAGCGGCGGGGCCATTGGCGTGGTTATCGGCAGTTTAATGGCAATTTTGATTTCGGTTATAGCCAAGCTTTTGGGTTATAATTGGGATTTGTCGATTTCCTTGCCGTCAATTATCCTGGCTTTGGCGGTTTCGATAAGCGTGGGCTTGATTTTTGGCTTATATCCGGCGCGTAAAGCTTCTAAATTACAGCCGGTAGAAGCTTTAAGGCACGAATAAGGGGACTGTCGCCGAATGCTCTTTCGAGTATAAATTTTTATAATTTAGAGGAAATTTTTTATAAAATTTTTAAGGGAATATTGACATATTGACGAAAAAATTTTAGATAAAAATTTACCTAAATTTAGAAATTTAGACCGAATACGGCATTCGGCGACAGTCCCAATAATAATATGGGTTTTTGGTCTATCATAAAAATTTCTTTGCGCTCAATTAAAGCCAATAAGCTTAGAACCGGCTTGACGGTTTTAGGCATAGTGATTGGCATCGCCAGCGTTATTATAGTATATTCGGCCGGCGAGGGAATCAGCGGTTTGGTTTATAAGCAGGTTGAATCTTTCGGCGGCACCGATTTAATAGAAACTGAAGTTAAAAATCCAACCGGCAAAAAGGGCATGTCTGCCGAAATGCAAGGCGCGGTGGCAATGGCCCAGGGGGCGCAAATTACCACCTTGAATTTAGATGATTATGAAGATGTAAAAAAATTGCTGAATATTAAAAACGGTTACGCGGTTATAATTGGGCAAGAGCAAGTGAATTATGCCGATCAATTAAAAAAAGCTTTAATTTATGGCGCCACTGCCAGTCTTCTAGACATTGATAAAACGGAAATCGATTACGGGCGTTATTTTTCCGAGGCTGAAGATAAAGCCAACACCCCGGTCGCCGTGCTTGGCAGTAAAATAAAAGATAAATTATTCGGTGATTCCGACCCAATCGACAAATATATTAAAATAAGAAAAACTAAATTTCGGGTTATCGGCGTGGCTAAAGAGAGAGGGGCGGTTATGACTTTTGATTATGACAATATGGTTTACGCGCCAATCAGAACTTTGCAGAAAAAAGTTTTAGGGATTGACCACATAATGTTTATGATGCATCAGCTTAAAGATCCGAGTTTAGCCGATGAAACCGCCGAAGAAGCCAGATTGATTATCCGCGATAACCACGATATCGCCTCCAAGCCTTTGGAGTTTAAGCCGGGCGAGCCGAAAATTAAAGTCATGGGCGAAGGCATGACCGATACCAGCGATGACGACTTCAGGGTTGTGACCATGAAAGAATCAGTAGATATTTTAGGCACCGTGACCGGAGCCATTACTTTAATGCTTTTAGCGATTGTGGCGATTTCATTGGTTGTCGGCGGCGTTGGCGTTATGAATATTATGTATGTTATTATTACTGAAAGAACGGCCGAAATCGGCTTGCGCAAAGCCGTTGGCGCCAAATACAGCGATATTATGTTCCAATTTCTTATTGAATCGGTAATTATTACGTTAATTGGCGGTGTAGCCGGAGTTTTAGCCGGCGTGGCCGCGTCATTTTTAATTTCAATCGGCGCCAATTATTATGGCCTGGATTGGAATTTTTTAGTGCCTTTAAAAGCTTATTATGTATCTTTGGCTTTCGCGGTAATTTTCGGTTTAGGCTTTGGCATCTATCCGGCTCGTAAAGCGGCCAGGCTTGATCCGATAGAAGCTTTAAGGCAAGAATAATAATAGAAATTTTCAATTACCAATGATCAATTTTCAATGAATGATTAAATTATTTAATTTTCAATTGAAAATTATAACATTGAAAATTGGAAATTGAGAATTGAAAATTAATAATATGTTCAATAAATCAAAAACAAATTACATAAATTTTAAACAATTGCACGAGCAAGTTGATAATATTGTCGGCCGTATTCCGCCAATCAAGAAGCGGCGGCGTTTAAATTTCTCGTATAAAATATTAAAATATTTCAGTTTGACAATAGCCTTTTTATTTTTAATATTGCTGATTTTTTTATCGTCTCAAATTTTTAACTTAAAGCAAATTTACGACCAGGCTAGCCTTGGCAAAGTCAATCTGGAGCAGGCCGTGGCTTTCGCCAAGCAGGATGATTTCAGCCAAGCCGTTAAGTTCGCCGAATTGGCTGAAAATAATTTTAGTATTTCAATCAGTAAGATAGAAAAAATAAAAGGCGGTAATTTTATAAGCCGCGTGCCGTTAGTAATCAATCAGTTAAACGATGTTGAAAGCCTTTTAATTTCCGTTCAATTTTTAAGCCAGGCGGTCGCGAGCGGAGCTAATTTCGGCCAAAGCTTAGAAGCTCTTTTGGACGGAGATAAAAAATTTAATTTTTCCAAGTTAAGCCCGGAAGCCAAGCGCAATGTTCTAAGGAAAATATTTGAATCGGCTCCGGAATTAAACGGCATAAAAGCCGATTTGGATTTAGCTTATATTAATTTAGAGCAAGTTAGCGCCTCGGGCATTTTATTTATTTTAAAAGATAAAATTAATCAAGTTAAAACGCAAATTAATGAAGCCAGTTTTATTTTAGAGAAAGCCGTGCCGCTATCGCAAATGATTCCGGCTTTGGCCGGCTATCCCAATAAAGTTACTTATTTGGTGCTGCTGCAAAATAATGACGAATTAAGGCCAACCGGCGGATTTTTAGGCACTTACGGAGTATTAAAAATCAAAGATGGCGATATCATGGATTTTTACACGCATGATATTTACCATATTGATATGCCGGTCCAGGATAAAATAAATATCGAGCCGCCTCTGCCGATTAAAAAATATTTAAACAATAAATGGTATTTGCGCGATGTTAACTGGTCGCCCGATTGGCCGACTTCGGCTAAAACGATTAACCGTTTTTATCAAATGGAAAGCGCTTTAAATCCGCAAGTGGAAAAAATTTCAGACTTTAGCGGTGTTTTAGCCATTACGCCAAAGTTAATTACCGATTTTTTGGAGATAACCGGGCCGATAATAATTGAAGGCCAGACTTATGATCAAAATAATTTTCAAGATTTATTGCAATACCGGGTTGAAAAAGGCTATATGGTTTTAGGCGTTTCCAATTGGCAAAGAAAAGAAGTTATCGGCGAAATAACTAAGAATTTAAAAATTAAAATTTTTGATTTGCCACCCCGTAAATGGTCGGAAATTATAAATACCGCGATTAATAATCTAATTGAGAAAAATTTATTGTTTTATTTAACTGACAATCAATTGGAAAATATCGCGATACAAAACGGCTGGGCCGGGGAAATAAAAAATTATTATGGCGATTATCTTATGGTAGTTGATGCTAATCTGGCGGCCGTAAAAACCGACGCGGTTATGGGCCGGAGCCTAAACTATAAAGTAACCGAAGGAGCCAATGGTTTATTTTCTGAATTAAATATCAATTACGCGCATAACGGCAAGGTCGATTGGAAAACCGGCGTTTATAAAAGTTATACCAGGGTTTACGCGCCGTTAGGCAGCGAGTTAATTAAAATTAGCGGTTATGAAGCTAACGAGATAGACATCGGCAATGAGGCCGGAAAAACTTGGTTTGGTTTTTATTTAACCGTGGAACCGGGGAAAATTAATAATATAACCGTCGAGTATAAGCTACCGCCTTCGATTAAATCAAATAATAATTACGGCCTTTATATCCAAAAACAGCCCGGTAAAGAGTTAAATTATCTTTCAGTTGACTTAAGCTTTAAAAATGGTATAAAATCATATAGCCCGGCCAGTTTATACATGCAAAAAGTAAACCCGGCTAGAGTAAAATGGGAAGGGGACCTTAATATAGATAGAAGTTTTGAAATAAGGTTCTAATTTGTTTTTTCTGTCATTCCGACGAACGAATGTGAGGAGGAATCGCTTCAATATGAAAATCACCGGATATAAGGGATTTCTCACTTCACTTCGTTTCGTTCGAAATGACATTACATTATATTATGTTTATAAAACGGATCGGCATAGATTTAGGCACAACTTATACTTTGGTCCATTTGCCGAAAAGAGGCATTATTATTAATGAGCCCAGTGTGGTGGCGATTTCTTTGATTGACAAAAAGATTTTAGCCGTCGGCAATGAAGCCAAGGATATGTTAGGCCGGACGCCCGACACTATCGTCGCGATTAAGCCGCTGAAAGACGGCGTGATCGCCGATTATCATACGACCGAAGCCATGCTCCGGTATTTTATCAATAAAGCTTTGGGCGGCATTAGATTGTTCCGGCCGGAAGTTATGGTGGCGGTGCCGGCGGGGATTACTTCGACTGAACGGCGCGCGGTTATCGACGCGACGATCGCGGCCGGGGCCAGAGCGGCTTATATTATTAAAGAGCCGATTGCCGCGGCTATCGGCGCCGATATTCCGATCGGCTCGGCTTCGGGGCATATGATTATCGATATCGGCGGCGGCACGGCGGAAATGGCGGTAATTTCTTTGGGCGGAGTAGTAACTTCAACTTCGGTTAGAATCGGCGGCAATAAATTTGACGCGGCGATCCAGGAATTTATCAGGCGCAAATACAATCTGGCGATCGGCGAAAGAACGGCCGAGGAGACTAAGATTAAAATCGGCAGCGCTTTATATTTGGAAGATAAGTTAACCATGGAAATACGCGGCCGAGACATGATTACCGGCTTGCCGAGGAATATTATGGTTAATTCCGATGATGTGACCGAAGCGATTCAAAATGAGCTGGAAGCTATCATCAGCGCGGCTAAAAGAGTGCTTCAGGAAACTCCGCCGGAATTAGCCGCTGATATTATGGATAAAGGCATGGTTTTATCCGGCGGCTCGTCGCTCCTAAGAAACATCGACCAATTGCTTTCGCGCACGACCGACGTGCCGGCTTACGTAGCCGACGATGCTTTGCTTTGCGTGGCCAAAGGCACCGGCATCGCTTTAGAAAATTTGGACTCATATAAAAGAAGTATTTTTGCGACGAAATAATCTCTTTTCTCGTCATCCCGGCCTTTAAGCCGAAGGCGAGCCGGAATCCAGAATTTATTTTTTTATCATTTTTCGCGGTAATGACAAAAAAGAAAAAGAAGAAAAAATAGCACTTTGTTTTATTTAACCTGAGATTGCTTCGTCGCCACGATTACGTGGCTTCTCGCAATGACATTTTACATTTATGCTTATCGGCATTGACGCTTCGCGCGCCAATAGAAAATTTAAAGGCGGCACCGAATGGTATTCTTATTATTTAATCAGAGAGCTGGCTAAAATTGATTCTAAAAATCAATATATTTTATATAGCGACAAGCCTTTGATCGGCGGCTTGGCCGATTTAACCGATGAAAATGATTTAGCGGAGCCGGGAAAAATCGATAAATCAGGCTGGCAAGAAATTAAAAGTCCGTTTAATAATTTTCGCGTTAAAATTTTAAAATGGCCTTTTGCATATTTTTGGACGCAGCTTCGTTTGTCTTATGAAATGCTAACTCATCGAATCGGCATTCTTTTTATTCCGGCCCACACTTTACCGATTATCCATCCAAAAAAATCAGTCGTTACCATTCATGACATAGGCTTTGAGCGGCTTGCTAGACTTTACAGCTCGGACAAAATCGGACCGGCTAGCGGTTTAGCCGCCGAAGCGTTTAATCTTCTGGCCGACTTATTTACTTGGGGTAAATTTCAGCCGAATATTCTTGATTATCACAGCTGGTCGACAAAATTCGCGCTTAAAAACGCTAAAATAGTTATCGCGGTGTCGGAATTTACCAAACAGGAAATGGTGGAATTTTATCAAACTGACGCTGAAAAAATCAAAGTGGTTCAAAACGGTTTTAATAGCGCTCTTTATCATCCGATAGAGGATCGGGAAAAAATTAAGCAAGTTTTAAGCCAGTACGACATTAAAATCCCTTATATTTTTTATGCCGGCCGTTTAGAAAAAAAGAAAAATACCGCCAAGTTGGTTGAAGCTTATGCTATTATGAGGCAAAAATATAAAGGCATAAAACACAAATTGGTTTTAGTCGGCAATACCGGCTTTGGCTTTGATAAAGTAAAAGATGCCATTAACGAATATAATCTTGATGAAAATATAATTATCACCGGCTGGGTTCCCGAGGCCGACATGCCTTATATTTACAGCGGCGCCGACTTATTTGTTTTTCCTTCGCTCTATGAAGGCTTTGGCATACCCCTCCTAGAAGCTATGGCTTCAGGCGTGCCGATTGCGGCTTCGAATATCGCCGCCATACCTGAAGTTGTTAAAAATTCCGCTTTGGTTTTTGATCCGGCGGATAAATATGATATGGCGGAAAAAATGGCCAGAATATTATTGGACAAGCGGTTAGCCGGTGAATTAATCGGCAGCGGATTCGCCAGGGCGAAAGATTTTAGTTTGGTTAAATGCGCCCGAGAGACGCTGGCGCTCTTGGAAAAAATGTGAAAGTCAGATATTTGAAAAATGTTAGTAACTTATGTTATAATAAAGATGTTATTTACCCCGTTGGATAGCATCTTTATTAATGGCGGGTAAATTTTGTGTCTGTATTTTTATAAATGATTTATGCAAAAATTATCGGCAATATCCAACAGGGCGAGAAATAAAAAGACATCTTTTTTTAATATATTTTCGGCCGGAATTATTTTCCTGTTTTTTTTAATTTTTTCCGGTTGTAACGCTTGGGGCGATATTAAAAATGATTTTGTTGCCGATGAGATACTGGTAAAATTTAAATCTGCCGAGGATCCGGTAACCGTTAAAATCGCTCAAGCGGGCGATTTTAATGAATTTTTAAATTATTACGGTAATTTGCCGGAAGTAGAATACGCTGAGCCAAATTATATTTATCAAGCTTCGATAATGCCGTCCGATACCTTTTTTAATAATCAATGGTATTTGCAGAAAGTCAAAGCTATTCAAGCCTGGGATAAAACCAGAGAGAGTCCTAACGTTGTCATTGCCATCTTGGATTCGGGAGTGCAAATCAATCATCCAGATTTGCAAAGCAATATTTGGCTTAATAAAAAAGAAATTGCCAATAATAATATTGATGATGATAAAAACGGCTTTATCGACGATATCAATGGTTGGGATTTTATTAATAATGTGCCTGATCCGGCGCCTAAATTTAAATCCGGGTTTACCGAAGATGGAATTTTGCACGGCACGATTATAGCCGGTATTGCCGCGGCTTCCGGCAATAACGCCGCCGGCGTCGCCGGCATAACCTGGAAAGCCGGAATCATGCCGCTTAAAGTTTTGGACGATAAAGGGGAGGGCAGTGCTTCCAAAGTTATTAAGGCGGTTGATTACGCGATTGCCAACGGCGTTAATATTATTAATTTAAGTTTCGTCGGTTTCGGCTACAGCAAGGGGCTTGATGACGCGATTAAGCGAGCTTATGACGCCGGGTTAATCGTAGTGGCGGCCGGCGGCAATGAAGTCGGGCAGGGCGACGGCTACAATTTAGATGAAACTCCCATGTACCCGGCCTGCCTTGACGGGGCTAACGGCGAAAATCGGGTAATCGGCGTGGCCGCGACCGATGCCATTGATCAAAAAGCAACTTTTTCCAGTTTCGGCATTAAATGCATTGATATTACCGCTCCCGGAGTCAGTATTTTTAGCACAGTGGTTTATTCGCCCGATAATTATATTAAAGATTTGCCATTTAATAAATATTACGATGGCTATTGGTCCGGTACTTCGGTCGCCGTACCGATGGTTTCCGGCGCCTTAGCGCTGATAGAAAGCGCTAATCAGGCTTTAAATCGAAACGAGGTTATAAAAACGCTGTTGGATAACACGGATAATATCAGCCGCGTAAATCCAAATTATTTAGGCCAGCTTGGCAAAGGCAGGTTAAACGTGGCGGAGGCGGTTAATTACGCGGGCAACTTGTTAAACAGCAAAATCGAAAAATTGTTGGTTGGGCCGAGAAACGGGCTGGCCAGCCTCGTAAAAATTACCGATCAAGACGGAAAAAAAGACAAAGAATTTTATGCTTACGCGAAAGATTTTAAAGGCGGCGTTAATTTTACTTCCGGAGATATAAATCATGACGGCCAGTCAGAAATTATTACCTCGGCCGGTCTTGGCGGTGGGCCGCATGTCAGAATTTTTAATTTAAAAGGAGAAGTAATCGGCCAATTTTTCGCGTTTAAAAGTAATTTTCGCGGCGGCGTTAACCTCGCTACGGCCGACGTTAATCATGACGGCAGCGATGAAATTATCGCCGCTCAAGCATCGGGCGGCGATTCGGAAGTAAAAATTTTTAACGGCCGAGGCCAATTTTTAGGTTCGTTTTACGCTTATGACAATAAATTCAAGGGCGGCCTTAATCTTGCCACCGGCGACGTAGACGGCGACGGCGAGCTCGAAATTGTTACCGGGCTGGCCGCCGGTAAAATTCCGGAAATCAGAATTTTTAAATCCATCGGTATTTTGCAAGGTCAATTTTTAGCTTATCCAAAAACTTTCCGCGGCGGAGTTAAAATTACCGTGGCTAACGTCAGAAGCGGTTCCGGGAGCCATCGGGCGGAGATTATCACCGCTCCGGAAAAAGGCGGCGGGCCGCATGTTAAATTTTTTGACAGCAAAGGAAATTTATTGTCGCACTTTTTTGCTTTCAACGCTAATTTACGGGGCGGAGTGAGTTTGGCCAAGGCTGATATCGATAATGACGGTTTAGATGAAATAATCGCCGCCGCCGGTCCGGGGGGGTCGCCGCATGTCCGTGTTTTTAAAGCTAACGGCAAAATCATAGGTTCGTTTTACGCTTATGAAGAAAGCTTTAGCGGCGGAGTGAATGTCGGCAGTATAAAAATTAATAAATAATAACATTAATATGACTAAAAGAGCGATTTTTGACAAAAAAAACGTTTTAGTTACCGGCGGCGCGGGATTTTTAGGTTCGCATTTATGCGATCGCCTGCTTGAAAACAGCAAAGTAATTTGCCTTGATAATTTTTCTACCGGCGATGAAAGGAATATTGACCATTTGCTTTCCGACCCTAATTTTGAATTTATCAAGCATGATATTACCGAACCCATTGATTTAGAAAAATTGCCGGAATTGCAAAAATTCAAAATAGAATTTCAGGGCATTCAGGAAATTTATAATTTAGCTTGCCCGACTTCGCCCAAAAATTTTGATAAAAATAAAATTCCGACCATTTTAGCCTCGTCTTATGGCTTAAAAAATGTGCTGGATCTGGCGGTTCGTTATCAGGCGAAGGTAATGCATTTTTCTTCATCGGTAGTTTACGGCCCGAGGCCGAACGGACGGGAAAGAATTAAGGAAAGCGAAATCGGCGGAGTTGACTTTTTGTCTCCCAGAAGCTCTTATGATGAAGGCAAAAGGTTCTCGGAGACCATGGTGGAAAATTACCGCCAAGTCTATAATCTTAACGCGAAAATTATCCGTTTATTCCGCATTTACGGGCCGAGGATGAAATTGAATGAAGGCAATTTAATTCCCGATTTTATCAATAACGCTTTGGATAATTCTGATTTAATAATTTTTGGCGATAAAGATTTTTCAAGTTCGCTTTGTTATGTAAGCGATTGCGTGGATGCTTGCTTAAAATTAATGGATAGCAATATCACGGCGCCGGTTAATATCGGTTCGGACGTTGATATGAATTTAGCGAAAATTTGCGAGATGATTATTAAAATTTTAGATTCAAAATCCAAAATAAAATACACGGATAAGCATTTATTCATTACCGAATTATGTTTGCCGGATATAACCAGAGCGCGAGAAGAGCTGGGCTGGATGCCGATCGTTACTTTAGAAAATGGTTTGAAAAAAACAATTGATGATTTAAGGGCTAGTAAGGGATTAAAAACAGTAGTATAAACTTTTAAAATTTTATAGCGGGCAAAGCTCTACGGCCATAAAATTTTTATTTGATTATTATAAAATTATTTATCATACAACATGTAAGCTTGAACTAAATTTATAAAATTTTCTACTGCGGAACTCGCCAGCCCGGGGCTGGCTCAAACAGTCCTCGCACGAAAATTTTATAAATTTAGTTCAAGCGACGTATGTTTACTATATTGATTTATGAAAATTTTTTGCGTTATTCCGGCGTTTAATGAAGAAAAAAATATAATGGCGGTAGCCAGCCAGGTAAAATCTTCGGTTGATACGGTGGTGGTAGTTGATGACGGTTCAAGCGACCGGACGGCCGAGTCGGCCATTAGGGCGGGCGCGATTTTAGTTAGGCATATAATAAACCGCGGCCAAGGCGCGGCCCTAAGAACCGGCGCGCAGTATTGCTTAAATCACGGCGCCGATATAATCGTTCATTTTGACGCCGACGGCCAATTTTTAACGAGCGATATAGAACGCATCGCGGCGCCGATCAAAGCGGGATTGGCGCAAGTTGTTTTCGGCTCTCGTTTTCTTAACCGAGAGCATAGTTTAGAGATGCCGATTTTTAAAAGATGTTTTATTATGCCTTTGGCTAAAGCAATCAATAAAATATTTTTTAATGTTAATTTAACCGACCCGCAAAGCGGTTTCAGGGCTATGTCGCGAGAAGCGGCGCGTAAGATTGATTGGAAGCAAGACCGGATGGCGCATTGTTCGGAAATAATGTTTGAAGTTAAACGCCATAATCTAAAGGTTAAAGAAATACCCATCAGGGTAATTTATCATAATTTCGGGCAAAGTTTTTTCGGCGGCTTTAAAATTTTAAAAGAACTGTTTATTGCCATGCTAGTTAATTAAAATAATAATATCCATATGCTGCAGCAAACAATCGCTTTAATAATCATTGCTTTAATTCTCGCCCGGCTCTATTGGCAAAAACAAAAAAATTATATCGGCATAAATGAATTTTTATTTTGGTTGATTTTTTGGATTTTGGCGGCGGTTTTAATAGTTTCTTTAAAATTTCTTGATAGATTCGTGGCCGGATTAGGCTTTAGCGGTTCAGGCATTGAAGTTTTATTATATTTAAGCGTAGCCGTATTATTTTATTTTGTGTTTCGTTTGCGGTTAAAATTGGAAAAAATTGAAAAAGATATTACTAAAATCGTCCAAAATATCGCCTTGAAAGATAAATAAAAATTTAATAACTGTCAGAACTCTACGGCCATAAAATTTTTATTTGATTGTAATATTGTAATAATGAATTGATTATTATGAAAATAGCGCAAATCGTTTGTACTTTTCCGCCATACCGCGGAGGCATCGGCAATAGTGTTTATAATATTTCAGAGAGCCTGGCCGGCCTGGGGCATGAAGTAACGGTCTTTACGCCTAATTATAACCATAAAATTAAAGATGAGTATAATCTGGTCGAAAAAAAGTTCGCGATTAAACGTTTAAATCCTTTATTTAAATTTGGCAATGCCGCTTTTATACCCCAGCTTTTTTGGAAATTAAAAAATTTCGACATTATTCATTTGCATTATCCGTTTTACGGCTCCCTTAAATCAATCTTATTATTGAAAATATTGCTTGGGCGTAAAATGAAATTAGTGCTTCACTATCATATGGACAGCAGGGCCAAAGGATTAAAGGGCGCTGTTTTTCATTTATACAATATTACGGCTTTGCCCTTATTGGCCAGAGCGGCGAAGGTTATTACCTGCGCTTCGCTCGATTATATCAAGCATTCCGATTTAGGAAAATATTATAAAGTTGATCCGCATAAATTTCGGCAAATATTATTCGGCGTTAGCCTTGAGCAATTCGTTACTTATCATGATAATGTAAATAAGCAAAGGCAGAATAAAATTATTTTATTCGTCGGCGGGCTGGATAAAGCCCATTATTTTAAAGGTTTGGAAAATTTGCTAAAAGCTTTGGCGATAATTATAAAAAATCGGGAATTAAGTTCAACCGTTTTAAACGTGGTCGGGCGGGGAAATTTATCATCTTATTATAAAAATCGCGCGCTTAAATTAGGCGTGGAAAAAAACGTTAAATTTTATGAAGATGTGAACAACAGCAAGCTGGTTGATTTTTATAATTATTCCGATTGCCTGGTTCTGCCGTCAATTAACAAGGGCGAAGCTTTCGGCCTGGTGCTCTTAGAGGCAATGTCTTGTTCCAAACCGGTGATTACTTCAAATTTGCCCGGCGTCAGAAGCGTGTTCAGAAACGGGAAAGAAGGCTTATTGGCCAGGCCGGATGACGCGAATGACCTGGCCGAAAAAATAAAAATAATTTTAAGCGATAAAAAATTGGCCGAGAAGATGGGTTTTGCTGGCCGGGAACTGGTCGAGAAAAAATATACCTGGGTTAAAGTCGGTAAAAGGCTTGATGCTATTTATCATTATGTAAAATACAGTCCGAAAATGTGAAAATTTATTTGACAGAGTTGCTTCGGTAAAATTTTTTTCCCGCTTTCGCGAGGGCTAAAGGTCGATAAAATTTGTGCATTTTTACAATTTAAATTTAATTTGTCATTGCGAGGAGCTTTAGCGACGAAGCAATCTCTGGTAAAAATTCACGTACGTGCCGTTGAACCAGAGATTGCTTCGTCGCTCATTACGCTCCGCTTCATTCACTTCTCGCAATGACAATGTATTTATGAAAATTTGCCTGATTAATAATTTATATCAGCCATATAACCGCGGCGGCGCGGAAAAAGTTTGCGAAACGATTGTGGCCGGCTTAAAACATGCCGGGCATGAGGTTTTCATAATTACCACGAAACCGCGCAAACAATTATCAATTACGAATTATCAATTACCCCCCTCCGCTAAAGCTTCTGGGGACAAGCGAATTTATTATTTAAACAGTTTATATTTTAATCTGAATAAATTACCAAAATTTTTCCGTTTTTTCTGGCAAATTTGGAATATGTTTAATTTTGTTGGTTATTTTAAAATAAAGAAGATTTTACAAGCCGAAAAATGCGATGTGGTTATTGCCAATAATTTAATGGGCGTGGGATTTTTAACGCCGCTCGCTATTAGAAGTTTAAAAATAAGACATTTGCATATCGTGCATGATATTCAGTTGATACACCCATCAGGATTAATGTATTACGGCCAAGAGGGGATAATAGATGGTTTTTTTGCTAAAATTTACATGAGCATGTGCCGTTGGCTGTTTGGCTCTCCGCGGGTAGTTATTTTTCCGTCAGCCTGGTTAAAAGAATTATATATTAAAAGAAATTTTTTCGCGCAGTCAAAAATTAAAGTTTTACCCAACCCCGTGGATGCTATAAAAGCTGTCATTTCGACTCCGGCTTCCGAGTCGGTGGAGAAATCGCTTAAAGGTGAAAATAAAATGTATAAGGGATTTCTCCCCCTGGTCAAGCCCGGGGTAGAAATGACAAAAAACCGAGCTTTTACGTTTTTATTTTTAGGCCAGATAGAAAAGCATAAAGGCGTTTTTTTACTCATAGACGCTTTTAATAAAATTAAAGAAAAATATCCGGAAGTTGAGTTGCTTTTAGCCGGCGATGGTTCGCGGCTTGAAGCGTCGCGCAAAAAGGCGGCGGAAAATAATAATATTAAATTTTTAGGCTGGCCTGGCGAAGAGGCGGCCGATAAGCTGCTCTTTAAGAGCGATTGCCTGGTTTACCCCTCGTTGGTCTATGAAAACTGCCCTAACGCCATTCAGCGCGCTTTGGTAGCCGAAATACCTGTTTTAGCCAGCGACCTTGGCGGTATGCCGGAGCTCGTAAACAAAAACGCCGGCCTTTTATTTAAGCCGGCTAACATGAATGATTTAGCGGAAAAAATGGCATGGTTGATTGAAAATAAAAATAATCTGCGAACTCCTGCCAAGATTGATTTTGGAGTAGAAAGTTATATAAAAGAGCTGGAGAAAATGGTTAAGCTATAATGTTCCTTCAAGCAATAGAGTTAATAGGAGGATGGTAAATGAAAACGATCGTTAAGGCATGGAAAAAAATCGTTGGAATATGTGATTGGCTAGAAAAAAAGACTCATGTCTTTGATTTTGCCTTAATCATGTTTAACGTAAACTGCTTACCGGTGATTATTTTATTGCAGATATTCTATCCTTAGGCGCATATCGCATAAGGGAACCGCGTGTTCCCTTATTTTTTATATTTAAACACATAAACCTCTCCGTTATCAATTTCCTGCCAACTATCAGCGCTTAGCTTGGCTTCATCCAAAATTTTCGTGAACGCCCACCAATATTTGTTTAACACAAAATAGCCGATATCAACCCCGGTGAGATCCATGGCGCGGAACATGGTTTCGCGGCCGGGTTTTTTATATACCATATCCAAGTAATATTGATAAAGCGGCGAACCGGTCGGAATCGGATAATAAAATATTTGCTCGGCGCCGTAATATTTTTTAAAACCGAATCGGCTTAAAGCCGCGGCTGAAACTTGCTGGTTGGCCAGAACGATATAATCCGCTTTGGCATTGTCGTTAATCCAATTGACGGCATCTAAATCAGCTTTTGAAACCGAATAACCATGCGAATTAAAATAATTATCATAGCGCGGGTAGGTCACATATAAAGAAGCGCTGACCAGCAAGCTTAAAAATACGGCGAAACTTATGATGATAAAATTATTTTGCTTGGCTATTTTTTCTAATAAGGCGTAAATTGAGAGAATAAAAAAAGGCAGAAGAAACAGGCAGGCGGCCAGCAGTATTCTTTGCGGATAATCATCTCTTTCATAGTTTATTAAAAAAGCAAACGGCAGTTTGGCGGTTATAAAATATGACGCGAATAATGAGGCCGACATCGCTAAATAAAGCCATAAAATTTTACATTGTTCACGATTTTTATAAGCGATAAAAATTCCGCTTAAAGCAAGCAGGGCAAAAATAAATTTTAAGTTAAAGCCGTAGAGATAAATAAAATTTAAAATAAAATTTTCTTGGCCGGGGATATTTATCGCAAGCCGGCTTGCGTTTTGCATCAGGCTATCGCTTGGCGCGGCCGCGAGCAAATTTTTGTTCAGAAAATAAAATAAAGCCGGTAAAATGGCAATGGTAATTATAATTAAAAGGGGATAGAAGTATCTTTTTATTTTTGCTTTGTCGCTATGGTAAATCGCGAGAAGAGCGCAAAAGATTAAAGCCGGTATGCCGGCGACCGGATGGGTAACGGCCGCGGTTAATGATAAAATTATAATAATTAAATAGTCGTAAAAATTTTTGCAGATTAAGCCGGATAAAATTACTAAAATCAATAATAAATAAGCCAGATTTTGGGGCGTGGTAACGATTAAAAAGGGAAAACTTAAAGCCAAGAGAGTTATAATCAATATTAAATTAAGATTTGCCGAATCAAACCAAGATTTTAAAACGCGGTAAAGGGTCAGCGGCAAAAATATAGCGGCTAAGAGCGGCAGCATAAGTTTATCCAGCCATACTATGGGAACGGCGGTTATTTTATGAAAAATTACCGCCAAAGCGTATTGGCCTAAATAATAAAACGGTTTAGGCTCGACCGCGCCTGTCTTATCGATTAAATCTTCCGTGGCTTGATGAATAAATGAATCATAACCGTAGCCTAGCTTATAAATTATTAACGCCACCGAAAAAGACAAAAAATAATGGAAAATTATCAGCGGTAAGGCGAATTTTTTATTAATTACCGAATTGGCGATTAAAAATAGAGTGGCCAAACCGTAAACGATAAAAAAGTATTTTGGCGTTATTTGCCATGGGGAAACTATGGCGGCGGCGGTTCTATGGCTTAATAAAATGTAGAAGCATAAAATTAAAGCCGATAAATAGGCTCCGGCGCTAAAAATTTTAAGGCTTAAGGAATAAGGCGCGCCTTTTTTATCAATAGTTTCTTTTTTTAGGCGCCAGGTTTTTTTACTTGCTAAAAGGCGAAAATATTGTATAATAACAAAAGAAATAACCGCTAAAATTAAGCTAATTATTAAACCCAACCGATTAAGCGAGTAAAAACGATAAACCAAGCCGCCGAAGATTGAAGCAAGGCAGATCAAGATTAGAAGTGAATTAACGATATTTAAGAGTTTGTTGAACATATATATCCTCGCACGAAAATTAGCTATTATCCGCGGAACTGTTCAATATTCTTATTTTACCACACTTTATGATAATTTCCATTGTTCTCTACTCGCTTAGCATAGCTTTTTTATTATTCGTTTTTATTTCCGGATTTAACATAATTTTTTCGGTTTTATCATTTGCTCCCTGGGTACCCAGCCGCGGCCGCGACCTAAAAAGAATTTTTAAATTAGCCGATTTAAAGCCGGGCCAAACTTTTTATGAATTAGGCTGCGGCGACGGCAGGGTTTCCGTTTACGCCGCTAATAATTTTAAAGTTAAAGCCGTTGGCCTTGAAATTTCCTTGCCGTTTTATTTAATTTGCGAATTAAGGCGGATTTTAAACAGGCAAAGTAATCTTGAATTTAAGCTTAAGAATTTATATAAGGAAAATTTAGCCGCGGCCGATGTGGTTTATTTTTTTGGCATGCCGCATGTCTTAAACGAAAAATTTTGCTTAAAATTAAGAACCGAATTAAAGCCCGGAACAAAAATTATTTCTTATTCTTTCAAGCTGTTTAATTGGGAGCCGAAAATCATAGATAAGCCGAGTGTGAAAGATTTGCCAGTGTATTTGTATGAATTATAAAATTTAAACTGTCATTGCGAGGAGTCCCGTACTCGGGACGACGCGGCAATCTCCAGTTAATTCCCGAGTATGTGAGATTGCTTCACTCCTTGCAGTCGTTCGCAATGACAATCTGAATTTATGTCAATAAAACTTAAAATTTGGTTAATAAAATATTGGCATTGGCTTATTCTAACCGTGGCCGCCGTTTGTTTTTTTATAGGTACGGCCAGTTTTAATTATTTTACGCAATCGGAAGATTTCACTAAATGGCTATCGCCCGACGAGTCGGCTAATTATAATTTTACCAAGCTTTATACCCAGGAAGGCCAATTAATGATTTATGAAAAATATAATCTTTTAGCCTCGGATATCCTGCATCCTCGAAGCGTCAGAAGCGATTTTGGCTGGTTGAAACCGGTAAGTTTTTTGGGAATTATTTTAATTTACGGCAAAATCGCGAGTTTAACCACTTATAAAATTTTGCCTTTCCTAACGCCATTTTTCGCCGCCTTGGGAATAATTTTTTATTATTTGCTAATTAAAGAAATTTTTGGCAAACGCAATGCTTTAATTTCCGCGCTTATCTTGGCCGTCTTCCCGCCTTTCGTTTATTATAGCGCCCGCAGCATGTTCCATAACGTGCCGTTCGTCGTTTTGCTCATAATCAGCCTTTATTTCGCCTGCTTATCGGTAAAAAAGAAGAAGATTGTAACGGATATAAATAAAGTTAAAACCGCGGCTGTTAATATTTTACCGAATTTATTCGCCGGCTTAAGCGGCGTTTTTTTAGGCTTAACTATCATAACGCGTTCTTCGGAATTAATCTGGCTAGTTCCGGTCTGGCTCGTAATTTGGCTGTTTAATATTAAAAAATTCGGCCTGTTGAAACTATTGATTTTTATCGTTTGCTTATTATTTGCCATCACCCCGGCCATGTATTGGAATAAAATATTATATGAGTCTTATTGGCGCGGCGGCTATAATGAAATGAACCAATCTATTTTAAATATTGCCGGCGCCGGTTCTAAAATTATAAAAGTCGGCGCCGTGAATTCGGCGGCGATTAAGGACGGTTTGGCGCAAATTAAAAATAATTTTTTTCATTTTGGCTGGCAGCCGGTTAAAAGCTTAAAGATGCTTTATTTCTATTTTGCCAAAATGTTTTATTGGATTTTTTGGCCGGCATTTTTCGGCTTTTTATTGCTGTTATCGAGAATAAAAAAATGGCGGGCCAAGCATTATGTGTTTTTATTCGCCTTATTTACCGCCGCCGTTATTTTAATATCATATTACGGCAGTTGGGATTTTCATGATAATCCCGATCCTAAAAGCCGTACCATCGGCAATTCTTATACCCGTTATTGGCTGCCGATTTATTTAGGCGCGATTCCGTTAGCCGTTATTTTTTTAACGGCATTAGCCAATCTTTTTAAGAAAAAAATATTAATTTACGGTACGCGGATTTTAATAATTTTGTCTATATTTTTTATTTCCCTTAATTTTGTTTTATTCGGCTCGGCTGAAGGCTTAATAAAATCAGCGCAAAAACAATTAGCGGTTCGCGCTGAATATGAAAAAGTATTAAGTTTAACCGAAACCAGGGCGGTTATCGTTACCCAGTACCATGATAAATTGCTATTTCCCGCGCGAAAAGTAATCGTCGGCTTGTTTGACGATTCTAATATGATAAAAGAATACGCGGTTTTAGCTAAGTATCTGCCGGTTTATTATTATAATTTTACTTTTCCGGAGCGTGATATTAATTATTTAAATAATAAGAAACTGCCGGAATTCGGATTAAAAATAGAGCCGGTAGCGAAGGTGACTAAGGATTTTACGCTATACAAATTGTCATTGCGAGCGACAGACATATCTGTCATTCCGGCCGGAGCCTGTCCTGTGCTTGATACAGGATGCCGGAATCCAGGTTTAAGCGCTAAGAACAAATTTCTAGATTGCGGGTCAAGCCCGCAATGACAAAAAATATATGAAAGAAGAAAAAAACATCAAACGCATCGGCATTGATGCCCGCTTTTACGGCCCTCTAGGCAAGGGCCTGGGCCGATATACCCAGGAAATCGTTGATAATATAATTAAGCTTGACCGGGAAAATGAATATGTGGTTTTTTTGCGCCGGGAAAATTTTAATGATTTTAAAAGCGACAGTCTTAAAGTAAAAAAAACGCTGGCCGACATAAAGTGGTACGGTTTGGCCGAGCAGATAATTTTTCCGTTTTATATTTGGCGCGAGCATTTGGATTTAATGCATTTTCCGCATTTTAACGTGCCGATTGGTTGCCCGGTTAAATTTATCGTTACCATCCATGATTTGATTTTAATAAAATTTCCGACTTTGCGCGCCACCACTTTAGGGCCGGTTGTTTACAAAATTAAAAATTTGGCTTATAAAATCGTGATCGCGTCGGCGGTTAGGCGTGCCGCAAAAATTTTAGCGGTTTCAGAATACACAAAGAAAGCAATCATTGGGCAATTTAAAATTAATCCGGAAAAAGTAGCCGTAACTTATGAGGGCGTGGTCAACCTGTCTGTCATTTCGACCCCGGGCTTGACCCGGGGGAGAAATCCCTTAAACAGCGAGCTTCCGGCTATAAGCGATTTCTCGTCCGCTCAGGGCGGGCTCGAAATGACAAAGAATTATCTTCTTTACGTCGGTAACGCTTATCCGCATAAGAATCTGGAAGCCCTGATAAAAGTATTTTCCGAGATAAATAAAATCAAACCGGAATTAAAATTAATTTTAGTGGGCAAAGAAGATTATTTTTACAGCCGGCTTAAACAATATGCTAAAAAATTTTCAAATAATGTTATTTTCCCGGGCTACGTTCCCGACAATGAACTAAGAGAGCGATATGCCAAAGCGGCTCTTTATATTTTTCCTTCATTTTATGAAGGCTTCGGCTTGCCGCCTTTAGAAGCCATGGCGCACGGGCTGCCGGTCGTAAGCTCGGATAAAACCTGCCTGCCGGAAATTTTAGGCGGCGCGGCTTTGTATTTTAACCCTGACGATGAAGCGGATATGAAAAATAAAATCGAACGGGCGCTAACCGACGAAACCTTGCGCGAAGATTTAAGAAATAGGGGATATGAACAAATAAAAAAGTATAGCTGGCGGGAGTGCGCGGAGAAAACGCTCGAGGTTTATAAAATGATTTTAAAATAATTAAAATTTATTAACATAAAAACATCATTAAGCTGATGATGTTTTTATTTAAATTAAAAAATGGCTAATATTTAAGAAAAATTATATATATTTTTAAATATTCTTGACATATTGGGTATAATATGATATAGTAATAAATTAGTAAAATATATGGAAATTAAGAAAATTTTAATACCAAATAAGCCGCATTTAGACCCGATTGCCGCTATATATCTCTTAAAACAGTACGGCAAAGAAAAATTTCCCGGGATTGATTCCGCGGAGGTTATTTTTTGGGAAAATAGTAATGACCCGAAACCGGAAGACATTAATAAATTTATTGCCGAGAAGGTTATATCAATTGATATCGGCGGCGGCATGTTTGACCATCATCAAGGCGCCTTAAAAGAAACTGCCACTTCTCTCGTGGCCATAAATTTAGGCATAGAAAAAAAGCCTGAATTAAACGCTTTATTAAATTATGTTAGAGAAGACGATTTGGAAGGTTTACATAACCGCTATGGCGATCTGGCTTATTTAATAAAATGTTTTCATAAGCAAAAATTTGCTTCAGCGAAAATAGTTGAATTGGGCCTTAGGCTCATAAATTATTTCCAGACTTCGCAAATTGAATGGCATTATAATGTTAAAAAAGAATACGAGAGCAAATGCAAAATTTATAAAATAAAAAGATTTTCTAATAAAATGAAAATCGGCGTGGTTGAATCGGATAATTCACAACTGGCTAATTACGGCATAACCATGGATAGCCTGTCCGCGGTAATTCAAAAACGTTCAACCGGCCACATTATGATTTTAACCAATAAGCATCATCGGTTAAATTTAAAAGAAATTGTGGCCGCTATCAGAATGAGAGAATTGGAATTAAGCGGCTATAATAAACCGATTGATCCGGTTAAACTGCAATTTGAAGGCAAAAATTCTTTAATTTCTAATTGGTTTTATCATAAAAGTTTAAATGCTTTTTTAAACGGTTCCGAAGCTTTAAATAAAGCCGAACCGACCAAACTTAAATTAAGCGAAATTGTTTCTTTCGCTTGGAACGGTTTAAGCTCGGAACATTCTGAATATTGCGATTGCGATCAGGGTGGAGAAAGTTGCCCTTTTTCCAAATATGGTTTTAGCAAATGCCAAGATAGAAAATTGTCATTTCGAGCGTAAGCGAGAAATCGCTTATAGTCGAAGACTCGCTGTTTAAGGGGTTTCTCCCCCGGGTCAAGCCCGGGGTCGAAATGACAGAAATAACATTGGCGATTAGCGCAATCCTTTGTTTATTAATTTAATAAACAAAGGATTGCGAAATGAATCGCAACGGTCTTTTAACGGATGCAGATGCGTCCGACAATACATCATAAGGAGGAATTACAATGGTTACGCTATTATCGGAAGTATTGGTTTCCGGAAAGGGCTGCCCACTGTGCGGCTGTCACAAATCGGAAAAGGCGAGAACATGTCGGGCCTGCATCAGTGAAATCGGCGCAGAGGCGACTAGGGCCGTGAACCGAGTTATTGAAGCGACATTTGACGCCATGGTTGGCAACGCGGCAGCCAATTCAAGCACGGTTGTGCGCGGCACGGTGTGGGGCCCGTTCCTGGCCAACACCAGAATCGACCTGGGCGCAGAGTTTCATCCGGCCAAGGAAGATATCGGCGCCTACTGGCACTGTAAACGCGGCGTGCCCGGCGGATTCGTCTCCATCTTCGTCTTTGGCGACGGGCTCAAGGCCGGCGACAAGGTGTGCGGACTGACCGAGCTGAAAGTTAAGTTCGTTAAAACACCGCCGGATGGAGAAAAGAGGCCAGTACATTATTTCCGGGTGCAGGTTGTTCCGGACGTAATAACAGACGTCCGGCTTGCGGTTTTGGAGCCGCAGAACATTGGAAGACTGGCGAACGACTATTTGCCGGCAATGACCGTACACGGCCATGGCGCAAATCCAGATGTTCAAAATCAATTTAGTGCCGCCATTGGTTTCTCGCGAGAGAAAACCAGGCCGGCCGACGACGACGAGGAGGACTAGGACGAAGCTTGCGCTGGATAGTGCAAGTTATTACACGAGGTCTAAATACAAATGCTTACGAAAAGCAAATGTGTTTAGACCTCAATTTTTTTTACAAAAATTAACACTTTCTCATTTTTCATATTTTATGTTATAATAATAACTGTTAATAACTATCTGTTCTGCTTTAAAAACAGAAATTTTTTATATAATAAAGGAAATGGATTGCTGGTCGGAGCCCGCAATGACGAAGGAAAGAAATGGTCGGAAAAAAATGAGATTGCTTCGTCGTCAACCCAGGGCTGGCTCCTCGCAATGACAATGGTTCATGGATTCCGGCTCGCCTTCGGCCTTAAGACCGGAATGACAAATAAAATAGATGACTTTAAATAAATTCTACAATTTAAAAGTTAATCCGGGCGCGAAATCGTCAAGGTTTGTCGTGGATTTAAAAAAAGATTCAGCGGAAAATGAAAATATTAAAGAGATAAAAAATCAGCCGAAGCCGACCGTGGGAATAAGGCTTGAAGAAAAGATTGAAAAGCTGGCGGAAATTGATTATGGAAAATATTTTAAAGCCGGCAAAGAAAAAAGCCAGGCTTTAGCGCAAACTTTATTTGATAAAACAAAAATTGTTCGTAATCGTAATTTCTGGATTCCCGCCTTCGCGGGAATGACAAAAGGGGAAGCGGGAATGGCAAAAAAAAGAAATGGATTGCGGGTCGTGGCCCGCAATGACAAGTTAATCATCTCTCACAATGACAGGCTTTTAGATCAGCTGGCTTTAGTCGGTTTGGTAAAATTATTATATGTTATTTTTAAACAAGTCTTTATTTTATTGTATAAAATTTGCTACGCGATTGGCTGGGCTATTATTTTTATTCTAAGGCTGGTTTATTTTTTAGTTTTAGCCATAATCAGTCCGGTTAAAAAACTTTTTTATTGGCTTTTTATTAAATTGCATCCGGCTGCCAATAAAATTTTTAAAGACATACCCCATGACTTTCAGGCTAAGCAGGCGGTAGCTTTTTCAATTTTTACGAAATTGTTTAGTTTCGCGCAGTCACGAGCAATGGCAGGGAATAAGTTGATTGCTGAAAAAAGAGACTGCGAAGCTTGTCCTGAGCGAAGCGAAGGATCTGTGTTTACCCGAGTACAGGCTCCTCGCAATGACAGGTCGTTGGTTAGTTTATTAAAGCCGGCCTTGGTTTTCGCCGGAATTTTATTGATGATTATTTTGCCGGTTAAAGCCTTTACTTATTATAAAGTTATAGACCAGGCCAAAGGCAAAGTTTTAGGCGCCAGCGAAAGCGCCTTAAGCAATCTTATATCTGCCGGCAAATCAGCCGCAAGTTTTGACTTTAACCAAGCCGGCCAGGGCTTTGCCGATGCCAGCAGTAATTTTATAAGCGCGCAGAATGAACTGGAAGAAATTAACGGTTTACTATTTACTTTAGCTTCCGTCGTGCCTGATAAAAATATGCAGTTAGCCGCGGCCAGTAAAAATATTTTGCGCGCCGGCGAGCTAAGCGCGAAAGCCGGAAAAAATTTAAGCTTGGCGATCGAGAGCCTGTTCAGCTATAAAGAGAACAGCGCCGGCAACATTTTGGATAATTTAAGTTTTTACGGGCATAACGCCGTAACCGATTTAACCGAATTAAATAAAGCTTTAAGCCAAATAAACAGCGAAGCCATTCCCGGAGATTATCAAAAACAATTTATTTTATTAAAACAAAAATCCGGCGAACTTAGCCGCGGTTTAAATGAATTTATCGGCTTAGCCGACAGCCTTAAAGATTTTCTAGGCGTTAGCGCGGATAAGCGCTATTTATTGGTTTTTCAAAATAATTCCGAACTCCGCGCTTCGGGCGGCTTTATCGGCAGTTTCGCTTTAATCGATTTTTCCAAAGGCGAAATAAAAAATGTAGAAGTGCCGGGCGGCGGTTCTTACGATACCGAAGCCGGTTTTTTAAAAAAAATAAAAGCGCCAGAACCTCTAAGCTTGGTCAGGGCGGATTGGCATTTTTGGGACGCTAATTGGTGGCCGGATTGGCCGACCAGCGCGAAGAAGCTCGCCTGGTTTTATGAAAACTCGGACGGCTCAACGGTTGACGGCGTCATTAGTTTTACGCCGACGGTGATTGAAAATTTATTAAGAATAATCGGGCCGATAGACTTAAAAGATAAATACGGTTTAATTATTGACGCGGATAATTTCTGGCTCGAGGCGCAGAAATTGTCCGAGCAAAAACCGGACGTAACCCGCGAGCCTAAAAAAATAATCGGCGATTTAATGAACAAAATTATTGAGGAATTGCCTAAGCGCTTAACCAAAGATAATTTAGTTCCTTTATTTAAAATGGCCGAAGAGTCGCTAGCCAATAAAAATATTTTATTTTATTTTACGGGCGAAGATTTAGAGGCTCGCGCCGACGATTTGGGCTGGAGCGGCAGGATTAAAAATACGGCCGGCGATTATTTAAACGTCATTAATACCAATATTGCCGGCGGCAAGAGCGACCGCAAAATAAAACAGGAAATCATCCATCAAACTGAAGTTCGGCCGGACGGCTCGATTATCGATAATTTAACTATCAGGCGCGTTCACGAGGCGATCAAGCGCGAACCGTTTTCCGGAGTCAGAAATGTCGATTGGCTAAGAGTTTACGTGCCGCAAGGCTCTGAATTATTGGCAGTAAGCGGCTTTAAGCCGGTGGATAAAATATTTTTCGATAAAGAAATTGAGGGCTTAGCCGATGACCCGGACGTTTTGGCCGGCGAAGGGCAAGCGCTGACGGATGAATCAAGCGGCACGAAAATTTATAACGAATTCAATAAAACCGTTTTTGCCAATTGGTCGCAGCTTGATCCGGGCGAAACTATCGAGATAAAAATAAAGTATAGACTACCTTTTAAATTAACCGATAAAAAACAGCCTGTTAATCAAGAATTTTTAAATCAGCTGGCCGAGAAGGCTAACGCGGCTTTAAACGGGAGCGAAAATAATTTATATTCCTATTCGTTATTGGTGCAAAAACAACCGGGCATGAATTCATCGACTATCGAGAGCAAGTTGGAATTAAGCGATAATTTTAAATCAATCTGGAAATATCCGGCTGATTTAGGCGGCGGAGAAAACGGTTGGGCGGCCGCCGAGGATTTAAATCAGGATAAAATAATTGGGGTGATAGTGGAGGAAAAGTAGTTTGATTGTCATTGCGACGAGCCCAGCGAGGAGAAATCGCTTCAAAATGAAAATTAGTATAAGGGATTTCTCCCCGACTCGCGGCCGGGGTCGAAATGACAATATTTTTTCAGACAATAAATTAAAATTTTATATGAAAAACAACGAAATAAAAATAAAACAAAGCTCGTCAAGCCTGACGGAATTCATCCAACGGCCCATAGCCTCGGACGAAGAAGTCGAAGCTTTTGAAGAATATGCCGAAAATGAAGCCAAGGAAAAAGAAATCAAAGACAGCTTGACGAAAATTTATCAAGACGACCAAGGCAACGCGGTTGACGTAAAAAAAATGATAATCAAGCCGAAGCGCGGCCTACTTTTTAATTTATTTACTTTTTTAGTCGTGCTGTTTGTTTTCGGCGGCTCGATTTACGGCGCCTATAATTATATTTATTTAAAAATAATCAATACCAAGCCGACGGTCGCGCTTGAATTTGACGCGAAGAAAGAAGTGGCCGCCGGCGAAGAATTCAATTATGATTTAAATTATAAGAACGAAGATAAAGTCGGCCTGACTAAGATTGAAATTAAAACAACTTATCCGGAAAATTTTATATTTTTAAGTTCCGACCCCGCGCCAAGCCGGAATAATAATATTTGGGAAATAACCGGTCTGGACGCGCATCGGAGCGACGTTATCCGCATCAAAGGCAAATTAGTCGGGTTAGCGGATTCGAGTAATATTATTTTAGCCGATATTTTATATACGCCGCAAAATTTTTCCAGTGAATTTAAAAAGTCGACCAGTTTTGAAACCAAAATAAACAATATCGGCCTGGATTTTTCTTTCAATAATTCTTCCAGCGCCCTAATTAATGAAACCAACGAGATTATAATTAAGCTTAAAGCCCAGACTGAAAATTATCTTGATAATTTGCGTTTAACCGTTGAACATCCGGGAGAAGTCCAGATAATCGGCGCCGAATTAGCCAACCAAGCCGTTGTCACAAGCACGCTGACCGGTAAGGCGGCGGCCGGGTTTAAAGTAGAGCTAAGCGGCCCGGACGCCTGGCTTTTAAGCAATTTCGGCAAGAATGAAAATGAATTTAAAATTAAGTTTAAAATTAAAGAAAAAAAACAGCCGAGCCTTAATCTTAAATTAAAATTTGAATCGCCCGAGCAAGCTTCAAGCACGCCGGCCGTAGCGCCGAATACGCCGGTCAAATATCATTTATTCTACGAAAAAGATTTGGCGATAGACGTGATAAAAAGCGATTTAAACATAAATTTAATAATTAACGGTTCGCCCTTTGATCAGGGCGCGGATTTCGGCCAAACTTTAAATTATTCGATTAATTACGCCAATAAAGGCGACGCCGTCATGAAAGACGTTATTATTATGGCGATTTTGGACAGCGATTTTCTCGATTGGCGGACTCTTCTTAACCAGACTAACGGCCTAGTCAGCGGCAATACCATTAGCTGGAGCAAGGCGGAAATTCCGGCTTTAACCGAATTGGCCAGCGGCGCCGAAGGGGTGATTGATTTTTCGCTAAAATTAAAAACGCAGGCGGAAATTGATTTAAGCAAAGCTTATCAGGTAAAAAGTTATGTTCAGTATAGCATCGCCGGCAAAAGCGTTTCGGCCGACAGCCAAAGCAATACTATAATTAATAAAATTAACAGCGATTTAAATTTATTGGAACAGGTAAGGTATTTTAATGAAGATAATATCGCGGTCGGTTCCGGGCCTTTGCCGCCAAAGGTCGGGCAAGCTACCAGCTTAAAAGTATATTGGACGATAAATAATAATCTGCATGAATTAAGCGATTTGAAAATTAGCGTCGCTTTGCCCCAAAACGTCGTCTGGGATTATAAAAATCGGGCTTCGGTCGGATCGTTGGATTATGACGAACAAACCAATCAAGTCGTTTGGCAAGTCGGCCGTCTGCCGGTTTCGGTTTTTAAGGCCGATGCCGAATTTAATGTAAGCGTTACGCCCGGCGATGCCGATAGAAATAAAATCATGATAATCCTTCCGGGCACCGTCGTTACGGCCGTAGACAGTGAAACCAATACGCAAATCAATAAGACGTTAAAAGCCAAAACTACCAAGCTTGAAGATGACAGCCTGGCGGCGGGAGACGGGATTATACAGTAATTGTATTATTGTCATTGCGAGCGCCAGCGAAGCAATCTCACGAACAATTTTATAGAATAAATCTTCGTCGTAGAAATAAACCATAATTTTAATAAATAGTGCGTGAGATTGCCGCGTCGCTGCCGCTCCTCGCAATGACAGATAACATGTTTAAAATAACTCATAGGTCAAAAATTTCCAAGGCGCGCCTCGGCATAATTTCTACTCCTCACGGCAATTTAGAAACGCCGATTTTTATGCCTGATGCCACGAGGGGAGTAATCAAGCATTTAAGCGTCGGCGAGCTTGCCGCTTTAGGCTTGGAGTGTTTGGTGGCCAATACCTTGCATTTGTATTTACGCCCGGGAACCAAATTAATCAAACGGTCCGGCGGATTGCATGATTTTATGGATTGGCGGAAACCGATTTTAACCGATAGTGGCGGGTATCAAGTATTTTCATTGATTCATAAAAACGGCGATCGTCAATCGATTAACGATAAAAGCGCCGTTTTTAAATCACCCTTGGACGGAGCTAAAATAACCATGACGCCCGAGTTATCCATAAAAACGCAATTCGCTTTAGGCGTCGACATGATGGTTTGTTTCGACGATTGCCCGCCCAACGGCTATAATGACGCCGAGCTTGCCATTTCAGTCGAACGGACGATTAAATGGGCTAAAAGATGCAAGCTTGAATATGATAAAATAGTCAAAAGTCAAAAGTCAAAAGTCAAAAATTATAAAAGGCCGCTTTTATTGGCCGTAATTCAGGGAGGCAATAATCTAAACCTAAGGCAACGATGTTCGGAGGAACTTATCAAGATCGGTTTTGACGGTTACGGCTTCGGCGCCAGGCATATTGACGAAGCGGGGAATTATTTAAGCGAGGCTTTAAAATATACAGCCGGTCAAATTCCGGAAAATAAATTGCGCTTTGGCTTAGGCATAGGCAGTCCGGAAGATATAATAAGATCCGTTAAATTGGGCTGGGATATGTTCGATTGCGTTATCCCGACCAGAGAAGGCAGGCACGGGCGCCTTTTTTACGAGAAAAGTAGGCCGAAACTTAATGCCAATAAATTTTATGATACGGTTAACATTACGAACGCTAAATTCGCGAAAGACTTTTCTCCGATTAATGAAAATAGCCGGCTGGCGGAATTGCGGAATTATTCAAAAGCTTATTTAAATTATTTATTTAAAATTAACGAGCCTTTAGCTTTAAGGTTGGCCAGCTTGAATAATCTTGAGTTTTACCTTAAAATGGTAAGTAGCGTAAGAGAGCTAATCAAAAAGAATAAAATTTAATATTTTAATAATTATTTAATTTATTTACTCGGTTAAATTAAGAGGATTTAACCGGAAACCAACATCTATGGACGAAAAAAAGATCATTTCCAAAAATCAAATAACTACGACCAGAGGTTTGGATTTTGTTATTGTCAGCGCGATTTTTTTGGTATTTTTTCTTTGCCCGCTATTTTTTACCGGTTTAGTCGCGCAAAACAGCGGCTTTGAAAAAATGACGCTGTTTTATTTTTTGGTTTTGCTCGGTTCGGTCGCCTGGGTAACCAAGGCCGTGATCGTCGGCGAGCTTAATATTAAAAGAACGCCGCTTGATTGGCCGGTTCTGGGCCTTTTAGCCGTTTTTATTACTTCCACGGTTTTATCAATCAGCCAAAAAGACAGTCTTTTAGGCACTTACGGCAATCCGGCAAAAAGTTTGGCCGCCGTGATAGTTTTCGCCTTATTTTATTATTTGGTTATAAATAATATTAACCAAAAAAGAATTAAATTAATATTTTGGGGCATAATCGGCTCAACTACTTTAATCGCGGTTTTCTCGCTGCTTCAGCTTTTAGGCAAATTTGTTTTGCCGTTTGCCTTCACCGAATCGATAAGCTATAACCCGTTAGGCTCGCTTTCCGGCTTAACCATGTATTTAGTCATAGCTTTGCCGCTCTTGGTCATCGGCATGGCGCAAGTCGGAGAAATTCATGACGGCTTAAAAAATAAGATTTTAACGGGTATCATAAAAACGATTTTAGGCGCGGTCATTTTAACCTCGCTGTTTATCTTAACTCTCTTAAACGGTTTTACTTTTTGGCCGGCGGCCATAGTCGGCATAGTCATTGTTTTAATGTTTTTACTGTCAAAGATAATTAAAATTTCAAGTTCGAATATCGTTATTCCAATCACCGGCTTTTTACTCTTGATTATTCTTTTGGTTTTAGGCAATTTTAACATCATGAGCTTGAATTTGCCGGTCGAAGTAAGCTTATCGCGCAAAGCGTCTTTCGATATAGCCAAAGCCAGCTTAAAACAAGATCCGTTTTTTGGGTCAGGCCCGTCAACTTTCTATTACAGTTTTGATAAATATAAAGGCGCCGAATTTAACGCCTCGCCTTTATGGGACGCTAAATTTGACAACGCTTCCGGCTATTTATTCGAAATGGCGGCTACGGTGGGAAGTTTAGGCGTTTTAGCGATTATAATTATTGTTTTGATCGCTTTATCAATTTGCTTTTTAACTTTGATTAAAGCGCAAAAGAACGACACGCAATCAATCCTTTTAGCTTTATTCTCGAGTTTTATTACGGTAATTATTTTCAGTTTGTTATTCTCCATGAATAATTCTTTGGTTTTAATTTCCTGCATAATCGGGATTTTGGCCGTGTCCATGGCGATTGTCAACTATCCGGAAAAATTTAAAACTCTTAATTTGTCATTCAGGGCTTCGCCCAGGTACGCCTTGGCTTTGGCCGCGATATTTTTAACCTTAAGCGCGGCGGTGGTTATTTTATTCACTATGGGCGTAAAAATGTATTTGGCGGATATTTACCTTAAGCAGTCTTTAAGCACCGCCGACATTAACCAAAAAATCACCAAGATTAATAAAGCTATCGTTTTAGCGCCATATCAGGATGTTTATTATTTGAATCTGGCTAATAATTATATGTCTTTAGCCAACCAGGAAGTTAACGGCAAAGCCGATCAAGCTATTATTGAAAACAGCTTATCTTCGGCTATCGATAGCGGTAAAAAAGCCCTTACTTTATCGCCAAACAGCACCAGCGACAATGAATCCATGGCTTTAATTTATGAAAACGCCTCATTCTATGTTCAGGGAGCTTTGGAATGGGCGGAGAATTTATATAATAAAGTTATAGAATTATCGCCGGATAGCCCGACGCCTTACCTTAGAATGGCTTTAATTAATATGGCCAGAGCCAACGCGGAAAAAGATAAAACCCAGAAAGAGTATTACATAAACGAGGCTATAAAAAAATACGATTTGGCTTTAGCGAAAAAGACCGATTTCGGCGCGGCCAATTACGGCAAAGCCATCGCTTATGAGCAGTTGAATAAAATAGATGACGCGATCGACCAGTTAAAGAAAGCGGTTATTTTAACGAATGATAATATCGATTATCGTTTTGAGCTGGCCCGGCTTTTCTTTAATCGCGGCGTAGCCGCTACTGCCGGTATCGCCCAATCGGCGACCGAAGATATTACCAACGGCACCGAAGCCAATCAGGATTTAAGCGTTTCCGGTTCGGCCGGCGGAACGATTAAAAAAGGCGATGACGTAGCCATGGCGGAACAATTATTCTTAAGCATTGTCCAGGCCAACCCGAATCACGCCAACGCGCTTTACAGCTTAGCCCTTCTTTATCAGAAAACCGGAGAAACCGATAACGCCAAGATTGTCATTAAACAATTATTAACGGTCGTGACCGATCAAGAGTCAGTCGATGTTATTAAAAAACAATTCCCCGGCTTGTATTAAAATAGTTCTCAGTAAAAACGCCCCCGCCAAAATTCGGTGGGGGCGTTTTTAGATTTAATAATTTTTACTTCATCATTGCGGGCTCCTATCGGCAATCCGGAATCCATGAACCATTGTCATTGCGAGGATCCAGTCCTGGGCTGACGACGAAGCAATCTCATTTTTTTTCCGACCATTTCTTTCCTTCGTCATTGCGGGCTCCGACCCGCAATCCATTTCATTTTTATATTATTATTTAACGACCATTTAAAACACAAAATAATTATTATGTCAAAAGCGGGAAAAATCGCTTGACAATAAGCAATTATTTTGGTATTAATGCAGTATTATCGAACTCATTTATTTTTGTTATTATTTAAGTTTCGACGCCAAGAAGAAAAAACAAATAAATTAAATATTATCGCAATAATTATTATATTTAAATAATAAATTATTTTAAAAAAATAATATGTCAAAATTTTTAAAAGAAAGAGTTTTTTCTCGTAAAAAAGCATTTTTAGTTGCGGCCGCAATCATGGTGATTGGCGGTTTTTTTGTATTTAATACGGTATTCGCGGATCCCGTATTCAACGGAGCAGTTTCAGGACATCTTTCTTCTGATGAGTCCGGAGTAGTTTCCGGAAATGTTACCGGTGCTATAACCGGAACAATTTCTGGTAAGATGATTAGTCCGTTTGTAAATAATGAAGCAACGTTTACCGGAACAATTTCTGAAAATGAAACTATTATTGGTGTCATTACCGCGATATACAATGATATGGGGGTAGATACTTTTTCCGGAACCATAACTGAAACTGGAGCAGAAGAACCAGTAAGAATATTTGGCGCTTTCTCGAACACGGCGGAAGATGGAAATTTTGAAGGGGAAATAATTACCAGTTCAGAGACATCGGTCATTGTAAGCGGAATTACGGTTAGAGGAGGGGAAAGTGATGTATCCACAGTAGGCAACAGTGAAACACTGCTGATGATTGCCGAAGTTTCACCGGTAAATGCTGAAAATAAAAATATTTTTTGGTCAGTTTGGTGGAATGGAGACGATGCAAACCATGGCGAAGCCACAATCGATGAAAATACCGGTTTGCTGACCGGGACAAAAGTTGGCCCGGTTACAGCCATTGCTAAAGCGAGAGATGGCTCGTCAATTTATGGGCTTAAAACAATCACGATTACCCCAACCTTCAACGGCGACATTACAGGTTTTGTCGGTGCCGAAGGATTGGCTGTTACTGGAAGTACCGAAGGCGATTTTAACACTACTATTACCGGAACTTTAACCGGAGGAGTTGAAGGGCAATGGGCTACTTTTTCTGGAACAATATCCGGAGATATTACCGGAACTGTAACCGGCGGAGTTAATTACAATGGCTTTGATACTTTATCAGCAGAAATTACCGGCAGCGGAGCTTCGGGCCATGTTTATTTAATCGGAGGCTTTGAAGGAGAAGATGGACATTTTGTAGCCAGATTTATTACACAAGCAGAGCCGATTGATTTTACTACGGCAATCACTATCAGCGGAGGAACTTCGGTTCCGCTAGGCGGCACTTTGTCACTAAGCGCTACGGTTTCTCCTGCTGAAGCTAGCGATGAAGTGTCTTGGGCGGTTTATGTGAATGATGAGGATAAAGCAACGATTAATCAAACAACCGGAGTCTTAACCGCTACCGGCGTTGGCAGTGTGACCGTTATCGCCAGCGCTTTGGATGGATCATTGGTTACTCAAAATCATACGGTGACGATTACACCATCTGATCAAACCATTTCTTTTGATGCTTTAGCAAACAAAACTTATGGCGATACTGATTTTGATGTAATTGCGACGGCAAGCTCTGGCTTACCGGTTACTTTTAGTGTTGGCGGATCTGATGCATGTACTATATCTGATGCTACCATTCATATTACCGGTGCCGGTAGTTGTACAGTTACCGCGCATCAAACAGGTAATGCCAGCTATAACGCCGCGCCTGATGTCGCCCAAACTTTCTCAATTAATACTAGGCCGATTACAGTCACGGCCGACGCAAAATCAAAAATTTATGGCGAAGGCGATCCATTATTAACTTATCAGATTACAGGCGGTAATTTAATTGGAGCGGATGATTTCACAGGCAGCTTAAATCGTGATGCAGGCTCAAATGTTGGTTCTTATGCTATTAATCGGGGTGATTTAGCCTTAAGCGCTAATTATAATTTAACTTATTTTGGCGCCAATCTAACTATTACCGCAAAACCAATTACAATAACCCCTGATGCCGACCAAATAAAAGTTTATGGACAAGCTGATCCAATTTTGGCTTATACTAATACAGCGTTAGAAGGCATTGATTCGTTAACCGGCGCGCTAAATAGAGCGGATGGCGAGAATGTTGGAAATTACGAGATTGGTTTAGGCACTATATCTGCCGGCGCTAATTATACAATTGCTCTTGCCGCGGCTCCGGTTAATTTTTCTATTACCGCTAAACCAATTACCGTCACCGCAGACGCTATGGCTAAAGAAAGAGGGACCGAAGACCCGATATTTACTTATGTATCATCTGATTTAGATGTAATATTTTCTGGCTCACTCGCTCGTTTAGAAGGTGAAGCGATAGGAGATCACGCAATTAATCAAGGGACGCTTTCAGCAGGAATAAATTACGAAATAAACTACGTCGGCGCGAATTTGACTATTAGCGATACAATCGATCCAGCGCTTGATTCTTATACTGTGTCGGAAACTATTATTTCTCCGAATAACGATGGAATAAAAGATTCTTCAAGTATTGATGTTGAATATTCTGAAGAAGTGAATGCCGACATTAATATTTTAAATAATCTTGGAGTAAAAGTTAAAGATCTTTATAATTCTGCTGCCGTGACAAACCCGCATGCTCAAATTTGGGATGGGAAAAATAATTCTAATGCAGTCGTCGCTGATGGAATTTATACAATTCAAATTGTAGGCACTGATTCGGCAGGGAATACTGTCGCTGATACGGGCCAAACCATTACGGTTGATAATACCGGTCCTTCGGTTGTATTATCAGACGACCACGACGATTCAATTGTGAAGAATGGCGATGTTGTGGTGATTACCGCATCATTTACGGAAGTTAATCAGGTTGACGAAATCACGACCCCAACAATATCAATCCACACCACTCTTCTTGTAGACAATGCGCCAATGGCTAAAGTAAGTAATTTAGTTTGGACATATACCTGGAATGTGCCGGCAGGTCATGACGGCACCCACACAGTTTCAATTTTGGCGCATGATAGCGTAGGTAATATAAATTCTACCGCTACCGGAAAAATTTCTTACATCATAGATAATACCGCCCCGACTATTACTCTTAACGGAGTTACCCCTGACATAGAAGTTGGCGGCGTTTATGCAGAACTCGGGGCAACCGCTACTGATACTGTGGATGGACCATTCGCGGCTACACCTTCCGGTTCGGTTAATACGGCCGTAGTCGGTTCTTATACAATTACTTACAACGCTACTGATGTCGTAGGCAACCACGCTGATCCGATAGAGAGAACAGTAAATGTAGTTGACACGACTCTGCCGGTTATCACCCTAGTCGGTTCGAATCCGGCAATTTTAGAAATTCACCATGACTATATTAATGAAGGAGTTTCCGCTTCCGATAACTATGACGGAAATTTAACCGATTCAGTAGCGGTTGATGCTTCAAATATCAATAAAGATGCTGTTGGCTCATATACGGTGGCTTATAATGTCTTTGATGCCAATGGCAATCATGCCGTTCAGGTTACTCGCACAGTGAATGTGGTTGATTCAATCGAGGAAGCATTTAATACGATTTCAAGCGGCTTGGCGGGCGAGGGGATAGCTAATAACATGAACGATGTTACAACCGATAACATTCAAACTTTTTCAGGTTTGTATTTTGAAAAATCTGTTAGTGGAGAGAAAATGGGCAGAATGACCTTTAATTCCGCGTTAGATTTGTCTAATAGCGATACCAAAAACTTCCTGCAAAATCTTGGAACAAAAATGAATGCCAATAGCGCCGGCGTCATCGGTCTTGATTTCACCGGGGCGGCTGACTCTGTATCTCTAAAGAATATAAGCGCGACGATTAAATTTTATGGCCTGGAACGACTAGGTTTGGATGTCGGTTTATCAGATAGCGCTTTAACTGCATTGATTAATACAAAATTGCTCGCTCTTGATGAGGTGGGAAATATTTTAACTAAGTCAACGCTTATTCCAACCGCAGGAACATATCTCGGCGCTTGTGAGGTTGGCGGAGGCTGCCATTACTTTACGGTGAATGTAAATCATTTTACCAAATATGAGATTGATAATACCGCTCCGGTTATTGCGGCTCATGCCGATGTTGGTCCGATTGAAGCAACTACGGCTACAGGCGCGACGGTAACTTATACCGCACCGAACGCGTCCGATAATATAGATCCGACCGCTCCAGCGACTTGTTCTCCGGAATCCGGTACCGCGTTTGCAATTGGGAACACAACCGTGACCTGTAATAAAACCGATACCGCGGGCAATCAAGCGACATCAACAACATTCGTCGTGCATGTGGTAGATACAACTTCGTTGGCGCCAGCTTCATTCGCGGTCGGCTCGCCGACTTTAACCACGCTTGCTTTAAGCTGGGCCAATAATGAATTAAATGGCAGTTACTACACAATTAAACGATCAACTAGCCCAATAACTAATAATACCACCTTTAACGCGGCCACTACCTTGGGTGGCGCGCCCGCGGTAGCTTCCGGCGTTCAGGGATATACCGCGAAAAGCCTTTCATCCGGTACAACATATTATTTCGCCATTAAAATGACTGACGCGGCGGGTAATGTCTCTGCTATTAGCGCCGCGAATGGAATAACCGCTTCGGCCGATGCTCCGGCGCCCGCCGATACGACGGCGCCGGCGTCCATTGGCAATTTAGCTTCCCAGGCCGGCACCACGGCGACCTCGCAAATTATTTTAACCTGGACAGCGACCGGCGATGACGGCGCTACCGGCATCGCGACTAAATATATTATTAAGCGTTCAGAGAGCGACATCACGGCGGATAATTTTGACGCGGCGACCACGGTTTTTAACTCTTTAGCGCCGAAAAGCTCCGGATCGGCTGAAACTTTTACGGTGACAGGCCTTACCGCCGGCACGACTTATTATTTCGCGATTAAAGCGCAAGATGAAGCCGGAAATAACTCAACTGTAAGTAATATCGCGAATCGAACAACCGGCGCTGATTTGCCGACTATCACTTCCATTAATCCGGCCAGCGGGCAGAATGACGGCGCGGTTTCCGCGACAGTAGCCGGAACTAATTTCGTTGACGGCACTAATACCGTCAGATTCACCAATTCATCCAACTCCTTTGATTTGAATGCCGGCGATGTCGAGGGCACTTGGATTGTAAGAATTCCGGTCGGAACGCCAACCGGAGTGTATAGCTTAAGGCTGATTAATTCAAACGGCACTTCCCAATTATTAGCCAATGCCTATACGGTTACCGCTCCGGTTATTCCTTTGCCGTCGGTATCGGATATAGTTCCCGGGACAATCGGCGATAATGAAAGCGATATTGCCATAGAAATTTATGGAGATAATCTGGCCGGCGCTACCGAAGTAAATGTAGACGTATCTACAACTCTTGATTCGCCTGACGTAAGCTTAATCGGTTTAACGGTTTCCGACGGTAAAATTACCGGTACAATCCCGGGGTCATTGCTTGCCGGTTCTTACTATATTAAAGTAACGACTCCCGGCGGAACCAACGCCATGAGTAGCGTGAAATTAAATGTTGAAACGGCCGTACAAATTAACGAGTCCGATACGGTAGAAGTTACTACCGACCAGCCGATTGACCTTGGCGATACGAGCACTATTCCGGTACAGATTACTTTGGATTCCAACACCGATAATTCAACGTTGGATAACAATACGACAATTGAAGTAGTCATCCCGCCGGCAACTACGGTTACCAATGCCGACGGTTCAAATTACACCGGCAACATCAACCCGCCTCAACTCGTAAAACCGACCGAGGAAATTGCCGCCGAAGCCGGAGCCGACGCGGTGGTAATAACCATGGGCAATCCGGATCAGACAATTAAATTCAGCAATGACTTCGTGACGACCGTTACGCTTGAAACCACGAACGCCACGGCGCCGTTAATTTGGTATTATAATCCATCAAGCGGGCTGGAAATCGCCGGCAAGGACGGGATTAAGGACGGTATTCATTACCTTCCAGGAGGCGTGGTTTTAAACACGGTTAACAACGGCGGAATCTATACTTATACTATCGGCTTGCTTTTAGATCACATGTCGAGCTACGTAGCCGGAGTTAATCCGACTATTTCCGGCATCAGCCCAAGCTCATCCAGAGCCGGCTACGCCATAACGATCACCGGAACTAATTTCAGCCCGACCAATAAAGTTAAGTTTGACGGTGAAGAAATTTCAGCTTCTTCCGGCGATACGACTTCCATTTCAGTTGTCGTGCCAGCCATAAGCCCGAAAAATTACAGCATCACCGTGCTTAATTCGGATGGCTTAATCAGCAACTCCCGTACTTTTACCATCGAGAGCACCGGCGGCGCCGTCATTAGTTATGGCGGCGGCGGTTCAAGTTCCTCAAGCAATCAAACTAACGACCTGGCGCCTATTACGCCGTTGGTTCTACCCCAAGTTTTAGGCGTAAAAGTTTACGCGGATAGCCAATTAGAGCAAATTTTAGCCGAAGCGGCCGTGATTTGGTCGGAAAACATAGACGCGATTTTAGCCAATGCCAAAGCCATAAGAGATTCTAAGGCTGAAAAAAATACTGCCGACAAATATCTTAGCAATTTGACCCATAATGAAAAAGATTTTTCCTCGGCCGACGCCAATCGCTTGAATTTCTTTATTACTTACGGCACAGCCGGAACTAAAAATTTAGGAGCGGGGGAAAGAGCCGGCGTAATAAGTTCTTATAAGTCCGCTTTCGGCAAATTGCCTAAAACCGAAGCCGAATGGCAGGACGCGATTAAGATCGCCAACGGCCGCTGGCCGGGCTCGATCAACGCCGCGGCCGAAACCAAAGCTAAAGCGTCGTTTAAGAAAATCTACGGACGCGAAGCTAATATGAGTAATGCCAATGACAATGCGGCCGTTACAATCATGGCTTATGGGTTAAGGCCGAGCGCCCGCAACTTAAATTCCGAGAAAGCCGCCATTTTATCATTCAAATATTATATTAAGCGCGCGCCGATTTCCGCGGCAGATTGGGATATGGTTAGAGCGATCGCGTATAGCGGCGCGAAGAGATAATTAAATAATGGAATTGGATTGCGGGTCAAGCCCGCAATGACAAAAATAAACATAAAGCCCCTGCCTTAATTTAAGGCAGGGGCTTTTGCTTTTTTTCTAATATTATGCTATTTTTAAAGCAAATATGCTTAAACAAGGACAAAAAAATAACTATCAGGAATTTTTGCGGAAAAAGAAAAAATTCGCTAAAAAAGTTAAACAGGGAAAAATTTTTAAAGATACCGACGGCGACGGCTTAAGCGATTATGAAGAAAAATATATCTACGGCACCGACCCTAAAAATCCCGATACCGACGGCGACGGCATGAAAGACGGCAACGAAGTTAAACGAGGCAGAAATCCGCTCGGGCCGGGCACGCTTAAAGATTTATTCATTCCTCATGCCAGCAATAATTATCAGCCTCACGCCCTAAAGCCGAGAAGGCTCTTGTTCCATGCTTTTAGCGTTATCGCCATGAAATCGGTCGTGGTGGTTTTTATTTTATTTTATCCAATGTCCGCCTGGCTTAGCCCGGATCTGGCTATAGCCGAAGCCAAGAAAATAATCGAACTTACAAATAATTTGCGGCAGGCCGTTTCTTTGCCGGCGCTTTTGGAAAATCAGCAGCTTAATCAAGCCGCTTTCGAGAAAGTTGAAGACATGGCTTTAAGCCAATATTTCGCCCATGTCAGCCCGGCCGGCCTAGGCCTTAAACATTGGCTCCAAAAAATCGGCTATAAATATTCCATCGCCGGAGAAAATTTAGCCGTTGGTTTTTCAAAAGCCGAAGACGTGATCGCGGCCTGGAAAAACAGCCCGACTCATTACGACAATATTATTGACGGCAATTTTAAAGAAATCGGCGCGGCCATGGTTGACGGCAAATTCAACCAAATCGATACGGCTTATATCGCCCAGTATTTTGCCGCGCCGGCAACGCCTGGCTTGCAAGGCGGTCAGGGTGCGCCCGCCCAGATAGAACAGCCGGCTGAAGAAAAAGCCGCTCCGGTTATTAAGCAACCGGTTGAGTCCGGCGAAGCGCCTAAAACCGCGATTGAAGGAAAAAAGGTAAGTATCGCGGAAACTCCCGCGCCCAGAGCTACTACGGCGCCAATTTCGGCGACGGCCGAACCGTCAGCCACGACCGCGCCGGCCGCGATTATCCAAAAAGAAATAATAATCGACCAAGAGCAAACTGTTTTATCCATAAAAAGCGATCCGTTAAACAACGGCAAAGCCATACAAATTGAAACAATTTTGCCGGAAGATATTGTTTCGGCTGAAGTTATTATTAGCGGTAAAACAATTACTTTAAATAAAACCCCGGATCAAACCAACCGCTGGCTCGGCGTAGCGCTCATAGGCCTGGCGGAAGAAAAAAATCTATTGAATCCTTTAATACCGGCCAATATCACCGTAATTAATTCCGCCGGGAAAGCGCTAAACGGAAAAATCGATTGGGATGAAGTGAAAATAATTAAAACAACTCCGTTAGAGCATTACGAGCTTTATAAGAATAATCCGGCCGCGGGCATGCTATTAATCATGAATTTAAGCGGCCTATATTTTAAATTAATTTTAAGCCTGGCGCTCATCGCTTTGCTCTTAAATATTTTTATTGAAATCAGAAAACAGCATCCGCATATAATTTTTTACAGTTTCGCGTTTTTAGGCCTCTTAGTAGCCATGATTATTTTTTAAAAAATTGTCATTGCGAGGAGCTCCGACGCTTTATTCGGAGCGACGTGGCAATCTCACAAACACTTTATATAGAATAAAGCTTCATTTCTGAAATAATCTATAATTTTAATAAATAGTTCGTGAGATTGCTTCGTCGTGAACGCTCCTCGCAATGACATATAAAAAAATGCAAAAGAAAAAACGTATCGCCGTGGCCATGTCGGGCGGGGTGGACTCGTCGGTGGCGGCAAAATTATTAAAAGACCAAGGGCATGATGTCGTTGGCATTTTTTTGCACTTTTGGCATGAACCGCAACCCCCTTTAACAAAGGGGGGCAGGGGGGATTTAAATTTTGAAAATAAATGCTGTTCGGCCGAAGCGTTTTTAGACGCGCGCCGCGTGGCGGAAAAAATCGGCATACCATTATACACTTTAAATTTCGCGAAAATTTTTAAAAAACAGGTGGTGGATAATTTTTTAGATGAATATAAAAAAGGCCAAACGCCTAATCCTTGCGTTAGGTGCAACAAACTAGTTAAACTCGGCTTTTTAATCAAGCAGGCTAAAAAATTAGGTTTTGATTACGTGGCAACCGGACACTACGTTAAAAGTTACGAATTACCCCTCTCCGCCAAGGCTTTGGAGGACAAGCAAATTACGAATTGCGAATCTGAATACAAACTGCTTAAAGCCAAAGACAAAAATAAAGACCAGTCGTATTTTTTATATACTTTTAATCAAGCCGAGTTGAAGCATTTATTGTTTCCTTTGGGCGGTTATACTAAACCTCAAGTAAGGCAACTGGCGAAAAAATTTAAATTGCCGGTGGCGGAAAAACCGGAAAGCCAGGAAATTTGCTTTATCCGGGGTAAAAGCCATAATGAATTTTTGCGCCGGCATTTAAAATTAAAGCCGGGGAAAATTGTATTAGCCCCCCTTAATAAAGAGGGCAAGGGGGATTTAAAAGGGAAAATCATCGGCGCGCATCAAGGCCTGCCTCTTTATACCATCGGGCAAAGAAAGGGGATAGAGATTGGCGGCACCGGCCCGTATTACGCGGCTAAAATGGATTATAGAAAAAATATTTTATACGTGGTTAATAATGCTAAAGATAAAGAGTTATATAATTTTGCGCTTACGGCTAAAAATATAAATTGGCTTGGCGCCGCGCCGAAAATGCCGCTTAGGTGCGAAGCGGTCATACGCTATAGGCATAAGCCGGCGAAATGCCTGGTAACTAAAATTAATAAAAACAAATATCAAGTTAAATTCGCGCAAGCGCAACGGGCGATTACGCCGGGCCAAAGCGTGGTATTCTATAACAAAAATCAAGTGCTGGGCGGAGGAATAATTTGCCAAAATTAAACATTTTTTATATACTTATAGCATAATTTTAAGCATCATAATTAATATTGTCATTTCGACCGAAGGGAGAAATCGCTTATATAAGATTATGTCTTTAAGGGATTTCTCCCCCGCATAAAATGCGGGGTCGAAATGACACATAGCCACATGACTTCCAAAGAATTAAGACAAAAATATCTGGATTTTTTTAAGAGCAAAGGGCACGCGGTTATACCGAGCGCTTCTTTAATCCCGGATAATGACCCGACGGTTTTATTCACTACGGCCGGCATGCATCCGTTAGTGCCTTATTTAATGGGCGAAAAACATCCGGCCGGCAAAAAGTTAACCGACGCGCAGAAATCAATCAGGACTTCGGACATTGATGAAGTAGGCGACCCCATCCACCATACTTTTTTTGAAATGCTCGGTAATTGGTCTTTAGGCGATTATTTTAAAAAAGAAGCCATCGAGATGAGCTGGGAATTTTTAACTTCGCCCGACTGGCTTAACCTTGATAAAAATAGATTGGCGGTCTCGGTTTTCGCCGGCGACGCCGACGCGCCGTTTGATATGGAAGCTTATGAAATTTGGAAAAGCCTGGGCGTAGCCGAGAAAAAAATCGCCAAACTCCCCAAAAAAAATAATTGGTGGGGTCCGGCCGGCATAACCGGTCCTTGCGGGCCGGACACGGAAATGTTTTATTGGGTTGGCGATCCTAAGGAAACGCCCGACAGTTTTAACGACGATAATCCGCTTTGGGTGGAAATTTGGAATGATGTTTTCATGCAATACAACAAAAAAGCTGACGGAGCTTATGAGCCCTTAAAGCAAAAAAACGTTGATACCGGCCTGGGGCTGGAAAGAGTTTTAGCCGTTATGAACGGGCTGGGCGATAATTATAAAACCGATTTGTTTAAAAATATTATTGCCAGAATCGATCAATTATCAGATAAAAAATACGGTTCCGATATCGGAACCACCAAGGCCATGCGCATTATCGCCGACCATCTTAAAGCCGCTACCTTTATTATGGCTGATGACAGAGGGATAGTCCCGTCCAATACTGACCGCGGTTATGTGGTGCGCCGTTTAATCAGGCGGGCCATCCGCTATGGCAAGCAATTAGGCATTACCGAATCGCCCTGGACTAAAGAAATCGCTAAAATAGTGGCGCATGATTATCAGGAAATTTATCCGGAATTGAAAAAAAACATTGATCGGGTGATAGAACGGCTGAAAGAAGAAGAAATGAAATTCGCTAAAACTTTAGAGCAGGGCTTAAAAGAATTTGAAAAATTAAGCGGACAGAAAAAAATTACCGGCAAACAGGCTTTTAATTTATACCAAACTTACGGCTTTCCTCTTGAGATTACCGAAGAGCTGGCTTTAGAAAAAAAACAAACCGTTGATAAATCGGAATTTGAGAATGAGCTGAAACGGCATCAAGACCTTTCCCGCACGGCTTCAGCCGGCATGTTTAAAGGCGGTTTGGCCGATGCGAGCGAGGCCACGGTAAAATACCATACGGCGGCCCATTTACTCTTAGCCGCTTTAAGAAAAGTTTTAGGTGATCAGGTAACTCAAAAAGGCAGTAATATTACGGCCGAACGCTTGCGCTTTGATTTCGCGCATCAAGAAAAAATGACTGATGAAGAAAAGCAAAAAGTTGAAACTATGGTAAATGAAGCTATAAAACAAAATTTACCGGTAACCTGCGAAGAAATGTCGCTTGAAGAAGCTAAAAATAAAGGCGCTCATGGAGTATTTGAAGCTAAATACGGCGAACGGGTGAAAGTTTATACGATTGGCTCTTTGACAAGCTTAGAGCCTCCTTTCAGTCGGGAAATTTGCGGCGGCCCTCATGTTAAGCAAACAGGGGATTTAGGCCATTTTAAAATAATTAAAGAAGAAAGCTCAAGCTCGGGGGTAAGAAGAATTAAGGCGATTTTAGAATAAAATCATTCGTCGTCCCGTCTGCCGGAGGAACTCCTCGCGATGGCATAAAATCGCTAATTTTAAAATAAAAATAGCAGTTATCTTATAATATCGCTTTTTTCTATATTTACTCTTGACAGCTAACCGAATAAACTATATAATTATTTTACAGTTATTAAGGTTTTGGCATCTCGCCCAGGGCGAGTAATTTTTTGCCAAAGCTATTTTTGTTTTAAAACGTTTTTAATGACAGAACAAAACACTACAATTAGTTCCAAAGATTTTATCGAAATGCAAGGCGAGGTGATAGAATTAATGCCGGCCGCAAGCTTTAAGGTCATGCTGGAAAATGGCCATGAAATTTTAACGCATCTTTCCGGGAAAATGAGAATGAATAAAATCAGACTGCTGCCGGGAGATAAAGTTAGAATCCAAATCAGCCCTTATGATTTAACCAAGGGCCGCATAACTTACAGGTTATAACATTTATATAATAAAGATTTATGAAAGTAAGAAGCAGCGTAAAAAAAATTTGCAAAGATTGTAAAATAATCAGGCGCAACGGTCGAGTTTGCGTTATTTGCAAAACTCCCAAACATAAGCAAAGGCAAGGCTAAGATAGTCAGAAGTTAAAATACTATCAACATTAACTTGGACTTTCGGCTTCGAACTTTACAGACTTTTAACTACAAGACTTTATAAACTAATTTATGGCTATAAGAATCGCGGGCGTAAACATACCAAATGAAAAAAGAGTTGAAATTTCTTTAACTTATATTTATGGCATTGGCAATTCAAAATCCCAAGCCATTTTAAAGTTGGCCAAAATCGACCCTAACATCAGAGTTAAAGATTTAACCGACGATCAAGCCAATAAATTAAGGGATTTAATCGAAAAGCATAATAAAGTTGAAGGCGATTTAAAGCGCGATGTTTTTGCCAATATAAAAAGATTGAAAGAAATAAATAGCTACCGCGGCTCAAGGCATGCTAAAGGTTTGCCGACCAGAGGCCAGCGCACCAAAACCAATAATCGAACCGTTCGCGGGAATGTCAGAAAAACCGCGACTTCCGGCAAAAAATTGGCAACGCAGAAAACTTAACCCTACGGCCATTATATTTTACTAATAACATATGACTGAAGAAAAAAAACAAGATAAAAAAGCTACGGAAGCTATCGTACCGGCCGCCGAGCCGGCGAAAGAAGAAAAAATACAACCCATTGCCGAAATGGACGAACCGATCGTCAACGCCGGCAATCCTTTAAATATGGTTGAAGAATTACCGGAAGAAATCAGAAAGAAATTGGAGAAAAGCAAAGAAGACAGAAAGGTTAATAAGAAAAAGGGGAGAAAAAAGAAAATAGATAAAAAAGTTTCGGTTGGCGTGGCCCATGTTAAAGCGACTTACAATAATACTATCGTCGCCTTAACCGATTTAAGCGGTAACGTTATCTCTTGGGCTTCGGCCGGCATGGCCGGATTTAAGGGCCCGAAAAAATCCACTCCTTACGCCGCCCAGATAATTACCAGGATCGCGGTGGAAAGAGCTAAAGAATTCGGCTTGAACGAAGTAAGCGTTATGGTAAAGGGCGTGGGCACCGGTCGCGAATCGGCTATCAGAGCTTTAAACGCTAACGGTTTGATTATTACTTCGATTAAAGATATTACGCCCATACCGCATAACGGTTGTCGGCCTAAAAAACCAAGAAGAGTATAATAATAGTCAAAAGTCCATAAAGCCTTAATAAATTAAGCATTTATACTTTATAACTAATTATCATTATGTCAAAATATTTGGGACCAAAATGCAAATTATGCCGTCGGGAAGGCGATAAATTAATGTTAAAAGGCGAGAGATGCGCGACGGCTAAATGCGCGATAGTTAAAAGAAACTATCCGCCGGGGTTGCATGGCCCGAAAGGCAGAGCCAGGCAAAGCGGTTATAACATGCAGCTCAGGGAAAAACAGAAAGCCAAAAAAATCTATAACTTAATGGAAAAACAATTTGCTTTAAGTTTCGAGAGAGCCATTAAGCAAAAAGGCGAAGCCGGCGAGAACTTAATGAAAATATTGGAAACCAGACTTGATAATGTTATCTATCGCTTAGGTTTTGCCTCTTCAAGGTCAGAAGCCAGAGTTTTAACCAACCATGGCCATTTTAAAGTTAATGATGTTAAAGTTAATATTCCGTCGTTTAACGTAAAAACCGGGGATATTATTAAAATTAAGCAATCAAGCCGCAACAGCAAGCGATTCGCCAATTTATCGGAAAAACTTAAAAAAGTGGAAATTCCCGGCTGGCTTAATCTTGACCTGAAAGATTTAAGCGCGAAAGTTTTAAATCAACCGACCAAAGAAAATTTTGAATCAAAAATAAACAGCCAAATGATCGTTGAGTTCTATTCTAAATAACATTATTTTTAAAATAAAAAATATGGAAAAAATAGCCTTGCCTCAAAAAATAGAATTTGTCAAAGGTTCTAACGCGAACAATAAACAAATTACCATTGAGCCATGCTACCCGGGTTATGGCGCTACTATCGGCAATGCTTTAAGGCGCGTCTTGTTATCTTCTTTGCCCGGAGCCGCGGTTGTCGGCGTAAAAATTAAAGGCGCCGACCATGAATTTATGACCTTGCCGCATGTCAAAGAAGATGTTTTAGAGCTGATTTTAAATCTAAAAAAATTGCGTTTAAAAGTTTTTTCCGATGAAACGGTAAAAATTGAGCTTGATGCCCGGGGAGAAAAAGAAGTTAAAGCTTCGGATATTAAAAAGAACAGTTTGGTTGAAATAGCCAATCCTGACCTGATTTTAGGCCATGTAACCGATATGGCGGGGAGCTTAAGCATGGAAATTTTCGTTGCCCAAGGCGCCGGTTATATCACGGTTGAAAGCCGTGAAAGCGCTAAAAATGAAATCGGTTATATTGAAATGGATTCAATTTTTTCTCCGGTTATGTCGGTCGGCGTGAATATTGAATATGTCCGCATCGGCAAGATGACTAACTGGGATAAACTGGTTTTAGATTTAACTACCGACGGCACGATAACTCCTGAAGACGCTTTTCATAAATCAGTCGATATTTTAATAAATCAATTTAATGCTTTAGTCGAAAAAACCGGCGAAGAGGAAGTTAAAGAGAAAAAAGAAACAAAAGAAGAAATAAAAGAAGAGATCGCGGAAAAAGAGGCGGAAACGGATGAAGATAAAAAATCTAAAAAAAGAGGCCGGCCGAAAAAAAGTTAAATAACAATTTTATATGAGACATAGAGTAAAAGGTAAAAAATTAGACAGGAAAAAAGCGCCGAGAGAAGCGATGCTAAAAAATTTAGCTTCAAGCGTTATAATTTACGAAAAAGTCAAAACGACCGAAGCTAAAGCTAAAACCGTTAAGCCTTTCATAGAAAAAATAATTACTACGTCTATAAAAGGCGGTTTGGCCGGCAGGCGCGAATTAATTAGTTTGCTGCCCCAAAAAATGGCGGTAAAAAAAGCCATGGAAATTTTAGCGGTTAGATATAAGGAAAGAAAAGGCGGCTATTTAAGGATTATTAAATTAGGCAAAAGGCAAGGCGATAACGCGAGCATGGTGCAAATTGAGTTAGTATAATTTTAAAAACCTTTTTTAGAAAAATATGGTTAAAATAGAAAGAAAACTTCATAAAATTGACGCCGCGGATAAGGCCGCCGGCAGGCTGGCTACGCAAATAGCTTTGATTTTACGCGGTAAAAATAAAACCGAATATTTGCCCCATTTAGATATGGGCGATCTGGTTCAGGTTATAAATATAGATAAACTTAAATTTAGCGGTAAAAAAATGGAGCAAAAAAAATATTATAAGTATTCGGGCTATCCGGGCGGCTTAAAAACTAAAAAAATAATCGATTTAAAGCCGGCCGATATTTTAAAAAGGGCGGTTAGAGACATGCTGCCGCCAACCGCGCATAGAGTAAATATGCTTAAAAGATTAATTATAAATTAATATGACGGAAGCAGAAGCTATAAAATTTAAAGGGAAATTCACGGTTGGCTTGGGCCGCCGAAAAACTTCAACCGCCAGAGTCAGGCTCTATAAGGGCAATGAAGGCTTGATAATAATTAACGGCGCGGAGGCCAATAAATATTTTACCGAAGAAGATTTATTCTCAATTATTAACCAGCCGCTAAAATTAGCCGGCTTAACAAAAGATTTCAATATATCGGTTAATATCGCCGGCGGCGGCAAAAAGGGGCAGGCGGAAGCCGTTCGGCACGGCATTGTTTGCGCGCTGCTCGAAATCAACCCTGATTTAAGAGCCTTATTTAAAGTCAAAGGCTGGATAACCCGCGACGCCCGCAAGAAAGAAAGAAAGAAACCGGGACTGAAGAAGGCCAGGCGCGCTCCGCAATGGGCGAAGAGGTAAAATTATCAATAAATATAAGATAAAACTCCGAAAAATTCGGGGTTTTATTTTTTATCGAAAATAAGTTATAATATACATATTATCTATGCCTGAAAAAATTACCAATATCGCTAAAAATACTTCTTATTTCACCTTGGCGCTGATTATGCAAAAGGTGATTTCTTTTACTTATTTTGTTTTAATCGCTCGCGCCATCGGTCCGGCCGATCTGGGCAAGTATTATTTTGCCATCTCTTTTACTTCCATTTTCGCGATCTTTATAGATATCGGGCTGTCTAGCGTTTTAACCAGGGAAGTGGCTAAGCGGCCCGAAGACGCCGGCAAATTTTTTAGTTCGGTATTTTTATTTAAATTGCCCCTGGCGCTACTCTCAAGCTTGGCGGTTTTGGCCATTATCAGCTTTTCAAACTACCCGGAAATTACCAAGCAGCTGGTTTATCTCTCAATGTTCTGCATGGTGCTTGATTCTTTTACCCTGACTTTTTTCGCCGTTAGCCGCGGTTTTCATAATTTAAAATACGAGAGCATCTCTTCGGTCATTTTTCAGCTGATTGTTTTTGCCGTAATTTTAACGGCGCTTAAATTTAATTTAGGGCTAACCTGGCTGATGATGTCTTTGGTTTTAGCCAGCCTCTATAATTTTATCTACTCTTTTTATATTCTAAAAAAGAAGTGGAGGATAAACATAAATTGGCGGCCGGACAAAATTTTGATAAAAAGCATTTTAGCCATCTCCGCGCCTTTCGCCGTTTACGCGATTTTTCAGCGTGTGTATATGTATTTTGATTCGGTATTATTGTCGCTTTTAGCCGGCGATCATCAGGTTGGCATATATCAAATACCTTTTAAAATTATTTTTGCCTTGCAATTTTTGCCGTTGGCTTTCGTGGCCTCGCTTTTTCCGGCCATGAGCCATTATTGGCAAAATAACCGCGAGCAATTAGGAATTACTTTCGAGCGCGCCATGAATTATCTGATTATAATTTCTTTGCCGGTTTCGGTGGGCGGCATAGTTTTAGCCGATAAAATAATTTTAATTTTTAAAAGCGGATTTACGGACGCCGTTTTGCCTTTGCAGATAACCATGGCCGCGACACTTTTTATATTTTTGAATTTTCCGGTCGGCTCCCTCTTAAACGCCTGCGACCGGCAGAAAAGAAATACTTTAAACATGGGCATAATTTTAACAGCCAGTATTATCATGAATTTAATTTTAATACCGTATTATCAAGCGATAGGCGCGAGCATAACCGTACTGGCCACGAATATATTAATGTTTACCTTAGGCATGTCTATAGTGCCGAATATAGCTAAATATGACCATAAAAAAATCATGATTATGGCGCTTAAGTCAATTTTCGCGGCCGCGGTTATGGCTGCGGTCGGCTATTATTTAAAAAATCAGGTAAATCTTATTTTAACGGTCATACTGGCCGGCCTTAGCTATTTTATCGCTTTGTATATTTTAAAAGGTTTTAGTAAAGATGATATAGCGAGTATTTATCAGTCGTTCAGTAAAAATAAAAATTAATCGTCATTTATGAAAACTTTGCTTTTTACTTTGGAATATCCGCCTTTCCATGGCGGCGTGGCCAACTACTATGGCAGTTTGGTTAAATTTTGGCCGGAAGCCGGCAATATTTTTGTACTGAACAACAATGATGGCCGCTTGATTAATAATCAGCCATTATTAAAATGGCTGCCGGCGTATTTTATTTTATGTCGAAAAATTAAACAAGAAAAAATTGATCATATTTTGGTAGGCCAGATTTTGCCGCTAGGCACGGTGGCGTTAATTTACTCCTGGCTTTATAAAACAAAATACTCGGTGTTTTTACATGGTATGGATTTAACTTATGCTTTGAAACGGCCGAGAAAAACCTGGCTGGCCGGAAAAATTTTAGCGCATGCCGATAAAATAATTTGCGCCAATAGTTATACGGCCGAAATGGCGCGGCAAGCTTTTCCAGGCGTCAAGCAGAAAATTGTTGTGGTTAATCCTGGAATTGAAAATAATTTTACACGCGACGAGCAATCCATGCGCCAACTAAAAGAAAAAAATAATTTAACTGATAAAATAATTTTACTGTCCGTCGGCCGGCTGGTAAAACGCAAAGGCTTTGATAAAGTTATTGAAGCCATGCCGGAAATACTTAAGCAGGTGACGAATTTGGTTTATATGATAATCGGAGAGGGAAGCGAAATTAAAAACTGGAAATTAAAAATTGAAAATTTTGGGTTAGAAAAACAGGTTAAAATAATAAATCAAGTTACAGATCAAGAACGTGATAACTGGTATAATGCCGGCGACATCTTCATCATGCCCTCAAGAAATATTGGCGGCGACTTTGAAGGGTTCGGCATAGTTTATTTGGAAGCTAATTTAGCCGGTAAGCCGGTCATCGCCGGCAGAAGCGGCGGAGTCGAGGACGCGGTCATAGACGGTTTGAACGGTTTATTGGTTGACCCGGAAGACACCGGCCAGATTGCTCGGGCTATTGTTAAGCTGGCGCTTGACGCCGGTCTTAGGCAAAAATTAGGCGAGCAGGGGAGAGAACGAGCCCTTAAAGATTTTAATTGGGAAAAACAAATTAATAAAATTTACAAAGCAATCACGTAATTTTATTGTTATTGCGAGGCGGGCGGGTCGGTCGCTCGCAATGACAAATAGCACAATATGATAAGCATTGTTATACCGGTTTATAACCAAGCCGAGCATCTGGCCAACTGCCTAGACAGCATCGCCAGGCAAACTTACGATAATTATGAAATTATTGTGGTTAATGACGGGTCAACCGATAATCTAATTGAAGTAATTGAAAAATTTAAAAAAATTTTTAGTTTTAAACTTATTTACTCGGAAGAGGAAAACAGGGGAGCGGGCGCGGCTAGAAATAAAGGCGCTGAATTAGCTAAAGGCGAATTTATTATTTTTTGCGATGCCGATGTTGTGATGCAGCCAACCATGCTTGAAATAATGTTGAAGACTTTAAAAGACAATCCGAGCGCCAGCTTTTGTTATTCATCTTTTATTTGGGGGCGCAAAAAATTTAAACTCTGGCCGTTTAACGCGGAAAAATTAAAGCAAATGCCCTATATCACTACGACCTCATTAATTAAGCGCGAACATTTTCCCGGATTTGACGAGACTCTAAAAAAATTCCAAGATTGGGACCTTTGGCTAACGATGTTAGAGCAGGGCTATGCCGGAGTTTGGGTTGATCAAGCGCTCTTTAAAGTAGCCGTCGGCGGTACGCAGACTATGAGCAACTGGCTGCCGTCTCTAGCTTATAAATTACTGCCCTTTTTGCCGGCGGTGAAAAAATATAATCAAGCCAAAGCAATTATTTTTAAAAAACATAATTTAAAATAAAAAACCCGCGTCTTTTGAAGGCGCGGGATGGATGATTCTTAATTCACCGGTCATCGGCTATCGTCGGAAGAAGGCAACTCAACGACACCGAACAACAGCAAAAAGATAAAAACGACAGACAGCGCCCAGCCCCACAATTTTCTACCGCATTTTATGGCCAGTTGATATGATGGGACGACGGCCACAGCCGCCAGAACGAGGAGAACTAACAAAACAAACGCATGAATTGTCGGGTTTACCATAGCGTGCCCTCCTTTTAGACTGGCTTGCCGCAGTCGGCGCAAACCGTTATCGTTGTTACGATGGTCGCAAGAAATGGAATTGGAGCGAGCTCGTTAAAACTCAATGAATTGGTTTGCGGCAAATAAATAATTACGCCGAACTTACAGCCGCAATTCCGGCAAGCCTTGGCTAAAGGTTTTTTCTCGGCCGATTTTAATTCGTAGCCAACCTTAAAGAATTCGATAACGCCGCAATAAACGCCCTTAACCCATTTACAAATATTCCGCATGGCTTCTCCTCCTTTTTAAGGTTCACCAACCGATTAAATTATAAAACCAATCATTAGAACAGCCGCCGAGATTAAAAAGAACCAATATCAAAACCTGTTACCAAAATACCGGCCAGCGCAAGAATGATTGCCCAGAACGTCTTTATCACTTCCCAAATCTTTTTTCCGTTTTTGAAAACCATCACTATCGCAAAGTTCCCAACGTAATACAGAAGAAGACAAACGACCAAAATAATCAATAGCAATACATAAGAAATAGGTCCATTCATAATGTTCCTCCCTCCTTCTAGCCATTGCATTTATGTTATTGTTGAAAGAACCGCCGCATTTATAAATAATCTTAATCCGCTTGTTTATGATAACTTTATCTAATATTAAACAAAATGTCAATGAATGATATTTTAAATAAAAATTCACGGTTTATTTTTTTGTTTATAATTTTAGCTGAAATACTATCATTTTTAGGTTATTATTGCCAATCAATTAATTTTATCGCGTTTTTCGCCGTAATAATTTTAACTGTGGTTTTATCCTTGCGCCGCCTGGAATATGGCTTGTACATTTTATTGACCGAACTTTTAATCGGTTCTTTCGGCTATTTATTTTATTTTGAAACCGGCGGCTTTAAAATTTCTCTGCGCATAGCTTTATGGCTGGTTATTATGTCGGTTTGGCTGGCCGGGGCTATGATTAAACTTGTAAAAACCAGAAAATTAGAATTAGATTTTTTTCGTTCGCCATATTTATTTTATTTTTTGGCTTTGTTTATTTTCATTATCTTGGGCTTAATCAGCGGCCGGCTTAACCATAGCTCATTAAGCAATATATTTTTTGATTTTAACAATTGGCTTTATTTTTTGCTGATTTTTCCGGCCTATTCCATCCTGCGAGACGATAATAATTTAAAAACAATTAAGCAAATATTTTTAGTTTCCATCGGCTGGCTTAGCGTAAAAACGATTATTTTAGCCTACGTTTTTTCCCATAGTTTTAATTTTTTCATTTTAGACCTTTATCTTTGGGTGCGCCGCAGCGGAGCAGGGGAAATAACCCAGGTCGTCCCGGGCTTTAGCCGGATATTTATGCAATCGCATATTTTTGTTTTAATCGGATTTTTTATAATATTGTTTTATTTGCTATCTGCCATTGCGAGGAGCACCCCCTTTTTGTCATCCTCGGGCGAGCGCCAGCGAGACCCGGAGATCCAGAAAGGTGACGCAAAAATTAACCTGGATTCCCGCTTTCGCGGGAATGACAAGGAAGAGGTAGCCGCTCGCAATGACAAAAAGGTAATTGCCATTTGTTTTTTGTTTCTTACTTTACTATTATCAACCATTATAATCAGTTTCTCGCGAAGTTTTTGGATCGGCTTAGCGGCCGGCGGCTTGTTCGTCTGGCTAATCGCGATTTTTAAATTAAAAATTAATTTTAAAAAATTTATTATTTTTAACTCGCTGGTTGCCTTAACTATCGTTTTAAGCCTAGCTTTAACTTTTTTAATTATAAAATTTCCCTATCCGGCGCCGGCCGGCGGCTTTAACGCCACTAATTTATTAAGCGACCGAGCCACGCAAATTGCCAATGAAGCCGGCGCTTCTTCAAGATGGCAATTGTTAAGGCCGTTATGGCAAAAAATTAAAACCGCGCCGATTTTAGGCCAAGGTTTCGGCGCCACCGTGACTTATAAATCGAGCGACCCGCGCGTTTTAGCCTCTTATTCAAAAGGCGAATACACAACCTATGCTTTTGAATGGGGCTGGCTTGACGTTTGGTTAAAATTAGGCTTGCTCGGCCTACTGACTTATTTGATTTTATTTTTTAAAATTATTCATAACGGCATAAAAATCGGTTCATATTTTTCCTTGTCACTGGCCGCCGGTTTAATAGTAATTATAGCGGTTAATATTTTTAGCCCATACGTTAACCATCCGCTCGGGATAGGTTATCTTTTAATCGTCGCGGGTATAATGGATAATTTAAAGTTTAAAAATGACATTTCTCATCTTAGGTGAAGCGATGTAAAAAATTATATATTTTCACTCTTGCGCTAATTATAAATATCCTGTATATTGTAAATTATGCGATTTTAATTAAATTAAAAAATTATGCCCGATCAAATTATTTCCCAGGAAGGTTATGATAAATTAAAAAAAGAACTTGACGAGAGGCTTGGCGTTAAAAGACTGGAAATTGCCGGCCGTATCGAAGCGGCTAAAGAACTGGGGGATTTAAGCGAGAATGCCGAGTATGCCGAAGCTAAAGACGACCAAGCTTTTAACGATGGGCGAATCGGCGAACTTACGGCTTTATTGAAAAATGTGACGGTGGTGCAAAATAACGGCGATAAGCATAAAATCGGCATGGGTTCGAACGTCACCGCCGCGGCTGAAGGTAAAACTAAAGAATTTACCATCGTCAGTTTTAACGAAGCTAACCCGAGCGAGGGAAAAATTTCCAACGAATCGCCTTTAGGCGTAGCCTTTATCGGAAAAAAGAAAGGTGAAAAAATAACCGTTAACACGCCTCGGGGCAATATAATTTACGAAATATTGGAAGTTAAATAGAAAATAATCTCAAAGAATAAGCTTTAAAACAAGCTTATTTTTTATTTGCCTTTTATTTTGACTTTTAGGTTAAATTAGGGTAAAATATTAACATTAAATATAATTTTAAATTAAAAATAATATGAGTGAAAAAATCAGCGAGCGCGCGGATCGGCTTAAAAAATTGGCGGAATTAAAAAAACTGGGCATCAACCCTTATCCGGCGGAAATGGGGAAAAGTAATTCTATAAATAAAGTTTTAGCTGATTTTGAAAAATTGGAAAAAAATAATGCCGAATTAAAATTAGCCGGCAGATTAAGGAGCCTAAGGGCTCATGGCAATCTGACTTTTTCCCATATAGAAGACGGCGGCGGTAAAATACAGCTGGCATTTTCCAAAAAAGAAATCGGCGCCGATAGCTATAAAATTTTTACCAAATATATTGACATCGGCGATTTCGTGCAAATTACCGGTACGGCTTTTTTAACCCATAATGGCGAAAAAAGCGTTATGGTTAAAGATTGGAAACTCTTGGCTAAGGCCATCCGACCCTTGCCGGAAAAGTGGCATGGCCTGGCGGACGAAGAAGAATCTTTGAGAAAACGCTACTTGGATATTTTATTTAATTCTGATGTAAAAGAAATATTCATAAAACGCGCTAAATTTTGGCAGGCTATCCGCGATTTTTTAATTAATAAAGGATTTTTGGAAGTTGAAACTCCGGTTTTGGAAAATACCGCCGGCGGCGCCGATGCCCGGCCGTTCACCACGCACCACAACGCGCTTAATTTAGACGTTTATTTAAGAATTTCCATGGGCGAGTTATGGCAGAAACGCTTAATGGTCGCGGGCTTTGAAAAAACTTTTGAAATCGGCCGACAATTCAGGAATGAAGGCATGGACGCCGAGCATCTTCAAGATTACACGCAAATGGAATTTTACTGGGCCTACGCCGATTATGAAGCCGGCATGAAATTGGTGGAAGAATTATTTAAATATACGGCTCAAGAAACTTTCGGCGCGCTTAAATTTAAAATTAAAAATTTTGAAGTTGATTTGGGCCAGCCTTGGGAACGCTATGATTATCGGGAAACTGTAAAAAGATACACCGGCGTTGATATCTTAAAAGCCGACATAAAACAAATTGAAAAAAAATTAAAAGAACTAAAAGTTGAATATGACAAAAAAGGCTTTAATAAGACGCGAGCCATAGATAATTTATGGAAATATTGCCGTAAACAGATTGCCGGGCCCGGCTTTTTAGTCGGCGTACCGATTGAAGTCTCGCCTTTAGCTAAAAGAGATGAAACGCATCCGGAATTAAGCCAAAGATTCCAGATAATCATCGCCGGCTCGGAACTAGGGAACGGCTACTCGGAATTAAACGACCCGCTTGACCAGGCTGAAAGATTTAAAGAGCAGGCTAAGTTAAGAGAAGCAGGGGACGAGGAAGCGCAAATGTTTGACCATGAATTCGTGGAAGCTTTGGAATACGGCATGCCGCCGACCTGCGGTTTTGGTTTAAGCGAAAGAGTTTTTTCTTTTTTGATGGACAAGCCGGGCAGGGAATGCCAAATTTTCCCGTTAATGAAACCGAAAAATTAATAATATGAAAACAGCCATGGCCTTCGGCACCTTTGATTTATTGCATCCCGGGCATATTAATTTTTTAAAACAAGCAAAAAAATACGGCGATTTGATAGTCGTAATTGCGCGCGATAAGACGGTTAAGAAGGTTAAGGGCAGATTGCCAAAACACGGAGAAAAACAACGCCTAGAGGCCATTTTAAGCCTAAATTTAGCTGATAAGGCAGTATTAGGACACTTAGGCGACAAATACGCGGTAATTAAAAAATATAAGCCGGAGATAATCTGCCTGGGCTATGATCAAAACCATTTTACCGATCAGTTGGCTGAAAAATTTAAAAACATAAAAATTATCAGGTTGAAACCGTATAAAGCAAATTTATATAAAACTTCCATTCTTAAATGTCATTGCGAGCGACTGAAAGGAGCGAAGCAATCTCACCTAGTCGGATTTTAACTAGAGATTGCCGCGTCGTCAGCCCTGGGCTGACTCCTCGCAATGACGATAACATATGAAAATAACCATCTGCGGCAGCGTAAAATTCAGAAAAGAGATGCTGGCAACAAAAAATAAACTTAACGAGCTTGGTCATGAAGGCGTAATGCATCAGGTGATGGAAGATTTGGCGCTTGATAAAAATCCGGAATTACAGAAAAGAGTTGAAACTGATCACGCTCAGGTCAAAAGAGAAGGCGGTTTTATCAAATGGTATCATGACAGTATAAAAAACAGCGACGCAATTTTAGTTTTGAACTTAGATAAAAATGGAGTAGAAAATTATATTGGCGGCAATACGCTGATGGAAATGGGATTTGCCCATGTAAATGGCAAAAAAATATTTTTACTTAACCCAATTCCGGAGGATTTAAGTTATACAGATGAAATTAAAGCCATGGCTGATGTTATTTTAAATGGAGATTTATCTAAAATTAATTAATAATTTATTTATTTTCAATTGATAATTGGTAATTGTTAATTGATAATTGATATTATATGCTTGATATCAAATTTATCAGGGAAAATGCGGATTTAATAAAACAAAACTCTAAAAATAGATTGTCTAAAGTTGATATCGGAGAATTATTAAGTTTGGACGAAGTCAGAAGAAAATTGGAAACTTCGATTGACGTCCTGCGCGCCAAAAGAAACCAGGCCTCAAAAACCAAGCCGACGCCGGAAATTATCGCCGAGATGAAAACCATAGGTGAAGCCATAAAAAAAGACGAGAAGCAGTTGGCCGAAATTATGCCGCGTTATCAGGAATTGCTCTTAGAGGTGCCGAACATAACGCACAAGGAAGTTCATGTCAGTTTGGATGAAAATGATAATCCGATATTGGAAATACTGGGCAAGCCGACTAAATTTAAGTTTACGCCGCTCGACCATGTCCAGTTGGCGGAAAATTTAGATTTAATTGATTTTGATCGCGCCACTAAAGTCAGTGGAGCTAAATTTTATTATTTAAAAAACCAAGCCGCTTTATTGGAACTGGCGCTAATCCAATACGCCCTGGAAATCGCCATAAAACACGGCTACACGCCCTTGATTACGCCAGATCTGGCCAAACAGGAAATTTTAACCGGTCTGGGCTTTAATCCCCGGGGCGACGCCACCCAAATTTACAATATTACCGGCACCGATTTAAGCCTGATTGGCACGGCGGAAATAACTTTGGGCGGTTATCATATGAACGAGGTTTTAGAAGAAAAAGATTTGCCAAAAAAATACGTGGCCGTGTCGCATTGCTTCCGCACCGAAGCCGGGAGTTATTCAAAATTTTCCAAAGGCATTTTCCGCGTCCATCAATTTACTAAAGTGGAAATGTTCCAATACACAACGCCGGAAGAGAGCGAAGCCGCGCACCGGGAAATTTTAAAGATAGAAAAAGAAATTTTTAAAGGCCTGGATATTCCTTTCAGAGTTATTGACCATTCAACGGCCGATTTAGGCGCGCCTTCATACCGGACTTTTGATTTAGAGGCTTGGATGCCGGGCAAACCGAATAAAGCCGGCCGGATGGGGGATTGGGCGGAAATTACTTCAACTTCAAATTGCACCGATTATCAATCGCGCGCGTTAAACATAAAATATAAAAACAAAAACGGCGATAAAAAATTAGTCCATACTTTAAACGGCACGGCCGTGGCGGTTAGCCGCGCCATAATCGCCATTATGGAAAATTATCAACAGGCTGACGGTTCCATTGAAATTCCCAAAGTTTTGCGAAAATATATGCCGGGCAAATTAAAAATAATAAAGAGAAAATAAAATTACATAATGAAACCACAACTTTTAATCATACCCGGCTGGGGCGGGACTAAAACATCATGGAAAAATTTTATGAATCTGGCGCAAACTGATTTTGACGTTTACTGTTTTGATTTGCCGTGCTTCGGCGAAGAGCCCTGCCCGACCGAAATTTGGGGGATAGAGGAATATGCCGAATTCGTCAGAAAAAAAACTAAAAACTTGAATTCGGTTAAGCCCATACTCTTGGGCCATTCTTTCGGCGGGCAAATCGCGGCCTATTTAGCGGCTAATTATCCGGAAGAATTCAGTAAATTAATTTTAAGCGGCGCCGCGATTTTACGCCAAACTCCAAGCGCCAAAAAAATAATTTTTCAATTTTTAGCTAAAACCGGCGGCTTTATTTTTAAACTGCCGCTTTTAAACCGGGCCGCTGATTTTATGAAAAAAGCTCTTTACCGGCTGGCTAATTCCGATTACAACCGAACTTCCGGCATGAAACGTGAAATTTACCAAAAAATTATTAACCAAGATTTAAGCGCCTTGGCCGCGCGAATTAATTTGCCGACCCTGATAATTTGGGGAGAAAACGACGGCTACGTGCCGCTTAAACAAGGGAAAAAACTTAGCGAATTAATAGTTGGCTCAAAACTAGAAATAGTCCCGGGCGGTAAGCACGGCCTGCATTTGCAAACGCCGGAAAAATTATACGGCCTAGTAAAAAATTTTATATTTTAATTATCTGTCATTCCGGCCTTGAGCCGAAATCCAGGGATTACCGGTACGAACAAGTTTCTGGATTGCGGGTCAAGCCCGCAATGACAAAATGACAAATGGACACCATGTTTTTATTATATTCTATTATTATTTTATTTTTAGCCGGCGCTTTAGCCGATTACGCCGAGCTGGCTTATTTATGGCAGTTAAAAGAATACCGGCCGGATCGCCTTAAAGATTTTTTAGGCACGGTTTCTGGAAAAAAATTTATTTTCAGCTATAAAATAATCGTCAGGCCGATTTTATTTTTTTTACTGTTTTTAATTTCACCGACCGCCACGATTTTAGCGCTTATTTTTAGCTTAGATATATTAGGCAGTTTAATCAAACTCGGCCGGCATCGTTTTAACCGGCCTAAATTCACGGCTAAAGTTATCTTAATCCTCGCGGCGGCGATTATGATTGAAGGAGCGATTTTATCCGTTGCCGTTGTTTATCCGCTCATATTAATTCTGGCGATTTCACGATTTATTATTATCAGCTTGTCGGTTCTATTAGTTAACCTTTTAACCGGGCTGGCGAAAAAATATTATTATAAGCAGGCGGCCGAAAAAATGGCAAGCTATAAAAATTTAACCGTTATCGGCGTTACCGGCAGTTACGGCAAAACCACGGTAAAAAATTTTTTAGACCAGATGTTAAGCTCTAAATTTAAAACCATAAAAACTCCCAAGAATATTAACACCGAATTCGGCGTGGCTAAATTTATTTTAAACACCGATTTCAGCCAGATTGATATTTTTATTGTGGAAATGGGCGCTTATAAAATAGGCGAGATAAAGCTGGTCTCTAGCATAGTTAAGCCAAAAATCGGTATTTTAACGGCCATTAATGAACAGCATCTGCCTTTATTCGGTAACATTAAAAATACGCAAACCGCGAAATATGAGCTCTTAAGAAGCCTGCTGGCGGACGGCTTAGCTATTACTAATTCGGATAACGAATATTGCCGCGAATTTATACCCGAGTTAAAATGCCAAGTTAAAACCTTCGGCCAATCAGCCGAGTTTAAGCCTGATTGCCTAATCAGTAATATTATTAGCGGGTCGGGCGGGCTTGAATTCCGGGCCACGCCTGATTATGAAATTAAAACTAACATTATTGGCAATCACAACGCTATGAATATCGCCCCGGTAATTTTAGCCGCCGAGCATCTGGGGTTTAGCAAAACCGAAATTGAAAAACAAGCCGAAAAATTTAAGTTGCCGGAAGCTACCATGGAAGTAATTAAATACGGTGCCAGCGTGGTGATTGACGACAGCTATAATGCCAATCCCGCCAGTTTCGCGGCTGCTTTAAAATTTTTAGCCACTTATAAAATTAACGGCCGAAAAATCGTCGTCTCCCGCGGCATGATAGAATTAGGCCAAGCGAGTACGGCCGCGCACGAAACCGTCGGTAGACTAATTTCCGAAACGGCCGATGAATTTATAATTATTTCTCCCGACTCGGTCGCGGCGTTTAAGTCCGGCGCGGTTAATTCAAATTTAAAAATTATAACCATGTTTGACCAGAAAAAATTACTTGAATATATTAAAAAAAATAAAAATCAAACTAATCTGATTTTATTTGAAGGCAGAATGCCGGAAATTATAAAAAAAGAAATTAAATCATGACTATATTTCATAAAACAATTTTTACCGGCTTGGCGCCTAATTTAACCGGCCGCGACACGCGAACGGCTTTAACTTATCTATTTTTGCCTTGGCGCTGGCTAAAAATTTCCTCCGGCAAATATGCCGGCTTGGCCGAAAAAAAACTGCGAGAATACTTTAACGTCAAGCACGCTAACGTTTTTGATAGCGGCCGTTCGGCGCTTTATTACGCGCTAAAAGCTTTGGGGGCGGACCCGGGCGACGAAATTTTAGTGCAGGCTTACACCTGCGTTGTCGTAATTAATGCCATTAAATTTACCGGCGCCAAACCGATTTTTATCGATATCGGCGATGATTTTAATATGAGCCCGGAAAGTTTGGCGAGCCGCGTTACGCCCAAAGCAAAAATTTTGATTATCCAGCATACTTTCGGCTTGCCGGCTCGGCTTCAAGAACTTTTAACTATCGCCAAACGCCATAACTTAAAAATTATTGAAGATTGCGCCCATTCCTTAGGCGCGCGCTATAACGGCAAATTGACCGGCACGTTCGGCCAGATCGGCATGCTAAGTTTCGGCTCGGATAAAATTATTTCCTGCGCGCGCGGCGGAGCGCTTCTAACCGACGACGAAGCCATTGGTGAAAAAATAAAAGCACTTGCCTTAAGCCTAAAGCGCCCGAATCTCCTAAAAACCGTTCAGCATTTACTGCATTATCCGATATTTTATATCGCTAAGCCGATTTATCACTTATATATTGGTAAAATTATACTAATATTAGCTAAAAAACTAAATATTTTTAACAAAATAATCTATAAACCGGAAAAAGCGGGGGAGAGAGTGAATTTTTATCCGGCTAAACTGCCTAACAGTTTAGCGCATATATTATGCAAGCAAATAGATGAAATTGACGAGCTTAATCGCCACCGCCAGACTATCGCCAAATTTTATAATAACTTCTTTTGTCATTTCGACCCCGAACGCAAAGAGGGGGAGAAATCTCTTATACCTGCCATACAAACAGTTAAGGGATTTCTCGCTAACACTCGAAATGACAACTCCCAAACTACTTGCGTTTTTCTGCGTTATCCCATACTTGTTAACCTGCCCAAAGGCTTAATGGCATTTGCTAAAAAACACGGCATAATTTTAGGCGACTGGTATAACTGCGTGATCGCGCCCTGCGACAGCGACCAAAATAAAACCGGCTACGTCCCGGGCTCCTGCCCGAACGCCGAAAATTTGGCCGCCCGATCAGTCAATTTGCCGACCGGCCGGCAAATCAGCGAAAAGCAAGCACGAAAAATAGTTAAGGTTATCAATTCGTTTGAAACTTATGAAAAAAAATAAAAAATCTTCTAAAAATTTACTCTCTATTGCTTACTGCGGGTTATATTGTCCTAGATGCTATAAAATGAAAATTTCAGCTTCGGCTAAACAATTATTCGCCGAATTAAAATCAGCCCAAAATAAAGGCGAAAATTTTTTACAAAAATTACCCCAACTAAAAATTACCTTAAATAAATTAATCGCTCTTGAATGTAAAAAATTTTGCCGTGAAGGCGGTGGGAAATCTTCGACCTGCGTAATTAAAGCCTGCTGCGACACGCATAGAGTGGCCGGTTGCTGGAAATGCCCAAAATTTTATTCATGCAAAAAATTAAAACCGCAATTTTTAGCTAACAATAAAAAGCTTAGTAAGTTAAGTATTAATAAATACATTAAGCAATATAAATAGCTTATGCCAATTACCATAAAGCAAATTGAATCAGCCGAAGAATGGCGATTAGCCGAAGCGCGCTTTAAGCCGCGGACTTTTTTACAGTCCTGGCAATGGGGAGAATTTCAAAAAACCATGGGCAATAAAATCTGGCGCCTGGGAATTTTTAACGATAATAATTTAATCGGCGCGGCGTTAGTCTCAAAAATTATCGCCAAGCGAGGCACTTTTCTTTTAATTCAGCATGGGCCTTACCTGGCGCAAGTCGACCAGGAAATATTTTCCAGCCTGTTGGTCGAATTGAAAAAAATAGGGGAGAGTGAGAAAGCTGATTTTATCCGCATCAGCCCTTTACTGGAACGAAATTCGGAAAATAATAAATTGTTCAAAGATTTAGGCTTTAAAGAAGCGCCCATGCATGCCAACGCTTACGAAGCTACCTGGAAACTTAATATCACGCCGTCAGAAGAACAACTTTTACCAGGCATGAGAAAAACCACCCGCTACTTAATCCGTCAGGCCTTAAAAAATCCTGATATCACGGTTGAAACGCGCCAGGATGCCGACGCCTTGGCAGACTATCAAAAACTAAATCAAACCGTCGCCAAAAAACAAGCTTTTACGCCTTTTTCTTATGAATACATAAAAAATGAATTTGAAATTTTTTCCAAGGACAACCAAACCTTGCTATTTTTAGGAAAATATAAAGGCGAAGTCGCGGCCGCGGCTCTGGTAATATTTTGGCAAGGCACGGCTTACTATCATCAAGCGGCATCAGGCTTTAAATACGCCAAGCTGTCAATCCCTTATTTAATCGCCTGGGAAGCTATCAAAGAAGCGAAAAACCGCGGCTGTAATTCGTTTGATTTCTGGGGCTACACTAACCCGAAAACCGAGCCAACGCATCCTTGGGCCGGGCCAACGCTATTTAAAATGGGCTTTGGCGGCCGGGCGTATGAATATATAAAAACCCAGGACCTGCCGCTTACGAAAAAATATTGGTTTAATTATTTGATTGAAAAATTGAGAAAAATCAAACGAGGTTATTAATTTTATAATCTATGCTTACCGATAGGAAAAATTTTAACCGAATCACCAGATTGGGCCGTAATCCCAAAAAATTTATTTACACGAGAAAAACCTATGTCAACCCGTTTTTCCGGCATCAAAAAAGCGAGACGGTTAGAACCGGCCGGTTTTCCAATAAAAGCAAGCTGTTTATTTTTGCCTTGGCCGCTATAATCATAATTTTGATTTGGCTTTTGTTTTTTTCAACTCTCTTTAAAATTGAAAAAATCGAAGTTGCCGGCGCGGGGGAGAGCCTAACGAAAGAAACGGAAACCATAGCGCGCGGTTTGGCTGAAGACAGGCTAATAGGAAAAAATAATTTATTGCTTTATAATAAAAGCGAGTTAAGCGATATTTTAAATGAAAAATATTATTTGGATAATTTAACCATCAAAAGAAAATTATGCCATACTCTAACCATAAATTTAAAAGAAAAACAGCAAGCCGCGGTCTGGCTCGAAGATGGGCAATATTATTATATTGACGGCGATGGCAATATCATTAATCAAACCGACCCCCTGAATATTAACGGCATAAATTTTCCTTTGATAGAAAACCTCACCGCCGTTAAAATAGATGGGCGGCAGGCAAATATCAATAAAGAGGCGATAGGCTATATTATAAATTTATTCAACGAATTTAAAGGAAAAAAACATAATTTTGAAATCGAAAAATTTTTCGTCGATAAAGACGTTAACACCGTAAAAATGATGATTTTAGCCGGCCCTAAAATTTATTTTAACATCAAGGCGGGCGTGGCGGAGCAAACCGTTAAGCTCGATTTAATAATAAAAGATAAATTAAAAAACGATTTTAAAACGGTTAAAGAATATATTGATTTAAGATACGCCAATAATGTTTATATGAAATAGTATTTTGCGACACATAAATAATTAATCAACTGCTCCCTTGAGAGAATCTACCAGGTTTAAGCGAAACGGACCGCGAAGTTAACGGTTTGGATTATAATCAGCCGATTAAGCATAAAAAAATAAATTAATTAACTAACGCATTAAAATTTAAACTTAAAAAGGTATAAGGATACCAATGAGCGGTTTAAATTTTAACGCGCCAATAAGCTTATGGAAGGAATTTTTAAAACTTTGTTTGTTTTAGGGGTGATAGTATTTATCATATTGGTTATTGGCTTATTTTTACTGTTATTAAAATTAATCTTGCTGTTTAACCCGCAAATTAATCTTTTTGGCATGATGATCCAATAAACCGGTCATAAGAACATAGCAGGCTTAAACCATCAAATCAATGCTAAAGCCAATCAAGCGTCGCATAAGTTATATTGTGCGACGCTATTATATCAAGAAATAACTGCTTCTGCAGTACTCCCCGTATAATCATTGCGGCCATTAAGCCAAAGGTGAGCCGGAATTCAGATTTGATGCGATAAAAAAGTTTCTGGATTGCGGGTCAAGCCCGCAATGACGAATGAATAAGCTCCTCGCAATGACATGGTATCCCCTATTTGGACCGCCCTATATGCTAAAATATATTCCCAATATCTTATCTTTTTTTAATTTATTTATATTTCTCGTAACTTGCCGATAAAATATCGGGTAATGCATTCTATTTATAATTCTGCCTCTAAACCGCGACCGATAAGGCGGTTTCTGGTGATGCGCGGCCTCGTGGGACAGCGTCCTTAAAATTGAAGAGATTTTTTTAGGCTTCCTGAATTTCGGCGTAAAAATATCAATGGTAATAAGCCCGGTTTTTAAATTCGTCCGGCCAATCACAAAACCGCGCTTGGTATTAACGCGGTCGTCTCGGCGTCGCATCGGCCTGAATTTTAAACGGTTTAAATCAAGTGAACTTAAAGCCTTAGCGCAAACATTTTGTACTTCTTGCTCAAATATTTCCATAATAATCGGGCCGCTCACGGCAAATATTCCAGCGGGTTGACCGGCACGCCGTTTAAACGGACTTCAAAATGCAGATGAGGCCCGGTCGTTAACGAGCCGGCGCCGTTAGTGCCCGGCATGCCTCCGGTTAGGCCGATGGCCTGCCCCTGGACGACGTATTCATCGGTTTGGACATATATCTTCGACACATGGCCGTAAACCGTGGCCAGGCCGTTGCCATGGACTATCATAATATAGCTATAGCCTTTGCCGGCGTTTTTAGCGATGGCGACGTAGCCTGAAGCCGCCGCCCTTAAGGTTGAGCCTTGGCCGGCCCTGATATCGATGGCCGGATGCTCAAAAATATAACGGAACGGATAATCTGGATCATGGAAGGTCGCCACCACCGTATTTTTCGTTACCGGCCAAATAAAACCGGCGTCGTTGAATTCTAGCGCTTGGCCGGAAATTTTCGATAGCTTGGCCCTGACGGTTTTTTCCAAACTTACAATATCATATTCGGCTTGCTGCTGTTCCTGCTTAGCCAAGGTTAATAATCTTTGGTATTCCCTTTCCGATGATTTAGTCTGGTCTAAAATATATGTTTTGTTTTGCTGTTCCGAGGCCAGGTTGATTTTTTTACCTTCAAGCTCGGCCTTTAGCTCGGATAAATCCCGTTTTCTTTCGTTTAAGCTTGCTTGCTGATTTTCCAAATCTTTTTTATATTGTTTTAAATTTTCTAGCGCTTGGCCGATTTCTTTGTTTATATCTTCTAAATATTTAACCTGGCTGACAAAATCATTTAAAGTCCCGTTAAGCAGCAGTAATTCCAAAGTGGATTTATCGTCTTGTTTTTGCATTAATCTGACGACCGCGGCGATATGTTCTTTTTGGTTAAAAATTTGCTTGTCTTTATCCTTAATTTCAAGATTAACTTTTTCTATCTCTAAACTCGCGCGATCAATCTCGGTCTGCGCGCTTTCAATATCCAAGGCGGCTTTAGCCAAACGATTTTCTAAAATCGCCAGTTGATTATTCAAACTGGCTTTTTCACTCTGTTTTTGCTTGATCAGGCCTTCATAAACCGCTTGCTGGTCTTGCATTTTTTTAATTCTATCCTTTTTCGCCTGAATATCTTTATTTATCTGCCTGATTTCTTCGTTTTGCTCGGTTTCAACCTGCCCATATATAAAATCAGGCGCATATAAAAATAAGCCTAAAAATAATATAGGTATAATTAACTTAATAATTTTTTTCATAATGCTATTATAGCATTTTTTTCTAAATAAAAAAAGCGGGGTTTATGCCGCTTTTTAAAAAATTGGCGTTATTATCTTCTGCCTTTCTGCATTTTGCGGATTTCCTTCCGATAATTCTTTAAACGCCGCCTATGCGACAATTTATTTAATAAACGCCGCCACCAGGCTCTCATTGCTCCACCTCTTTGTTCGAAATTCAAATGAACGTCAGGTTGGTAGTTTATAACTTTTTTATCGCCAGATTAATTCTTTTTAAACTTTCGTCTTTGCCTAAAACTTCGGCCACTTCGAAAGGCCCGGGGCTCGCTTTAAGGCCGGTTAAAGCGGCGCGCGCCGGCCAAAGGTAATCCCCCACTTTTAATTCTTTGCCTTTTAAATAGCCTATGATATCTTTTTCAATATTTTCTTTAAGCCAATCGCTAACCGAAATTTTTTCCAGCAAGTCATAAATCACCTGTAAATTTTCTTTAACCTGCTTAGCTTCCAACTTTTTCCAAATCAATAGTTTCGCTTCATAAGCCGGTTCATCCCTAAAGAAAAATTCGGTTAATTCCCCGATTTCCGATAATTTTTTTAATCTTTCCTGCTCTAGCCCGATGGCTTTTTTAATATAATCGGCCGATTGCTTTTTTGAATCTTCAGTTAATTTTAAATTTTCTCCCATAAACGGCAGGCATAATTCGGCTAATTTCTCCAAAGACATTTTTCTGATATAATAGCCGTTAAAATAGTCCAGTTTTTCTACGTCGAAAATCGCCGGGCTCCTGCCCATGTCTTTATAGTCAAAATACTCGATCATTTCATCCAAACTTAAAATTTCATCGGTTTTTTCTTTAGGCGCTTTGGCGGAGGCGGACGGGTGCCAGCCCTGCAAAACGCAAAAATTAAGCATGGCTTCCGGCAAATAGCCTTTATTTTTATAATCTTCAACGGCTACGTCGCCCTGGCGTTTGCTTAATTTTCCCCCCTCTTTATTTAAAGTCAAAGTTAAATGAATAAATTTTGGCGCGGCCCAGCCGAAAGCTTCATATAATAAGATATTTTTAGGAAAACTCGGTATCCATTCATCGCCTCTTAAAACATGGCTGATCTCCATTAAATGGTCGTCAACCACCACGGCAAAATGATAAGTCGGCATGCCGTCCGATTTTATTAAAATATGGTCTTCAAGGTCGGACGCCTTAAATTTTATATCGCCGCGCAATTCGTCATGAACGATAATTTCTCCGTCCAAAGGCATTTTTTGCCTGATAACGAATTTTTCGCCGGCTTTAACTCTCTTATTAACTTCCGCTTCGCTAAGCTCCCGGCAAGCGCGGTCATAGCGCGGCGGCAATTTATCGGCTTGCTGTTCTTCGCGCATCTTAGCCAATCTTTCGGCCGTGCAAAAACAATGGTAAGCCGCGCCTTTTTTTAAAAGCGCTTTTGCCTGCTCGCCGTAAATTTTCATTCTTGCCGATTGGGTATACGGGCCGAATTCTCCCCCGACCTGCGGCCCTTCGTCGAACTTTATGCCGACCCAGTCTAAAATATTTATTAAACCTTCGACCGCTCCTTTAACTTCCCTTTTTTGATCAGTATCTTCAATTCTTAAAATAAGTTTGCCGCCTAAAGTTTTAGCGATCAGGTAATCGAATAAAACGGTTCTTAAGCTGCCGATATGCAGCCAACCGGTTGGCGACGGCGCGAAACGAACTCTGATATTTTTTGTCATAATTATTGTTATTATCTCCTGGCCCTAGATTTGTCATCTCGACGACCGCAGGGAGGAGAGATCTATAATAGATTAATACTTATAATAAACTGCTTAATTATCTTTTACACCTTTTAAATAATCCTTAATTTCACTTTCGGAAATATCATATTCCGTGAATAACTTATTACTCAAATCATTAATCTTTATATTTTCTGATTTTATTAGAGTAATTTTTTTATTGCGACGCCATTTTTTTATTTCCTTTTCTCTGGATATAGCATCTTCGACGTACTGATATTGCTCGTAATATAATAAATCTGTTAATTTATATAATTTTGTAAATTTAGAGCCTAAACCGTTTTTATGTTCAATTATTCTTCTAACTATGTTATTAGTAAAACCTACATACAAAGTCGTTCTTTTATAATTACTTAATATATAAACAAAAAATTGATATTCTTGTCGCATATTATCATCTATTATAGATTTCTCCCTTCGGTCGAAATGACAATTAAAAAATATATTCGCAATGACAAAGGTAGATTTATTTTATCATTTCCGCGAACAGGCTTTTAATTTTTTGGTCATGCGACCAGCCGATAACTCTTTTTAAAAGCACTTCGCGGCCATTACGATAATCTTTATTGATTTCTTTGCCGATTCTAACAATTGATTTTTCCAAAACTTTATCTTTGCTCTTGGCTTGATTATATAAGTTTGACAGAAAATAGCAACGGTTGGCGCTAATAAGCGGCCGGCCTTTAGCGTTAATTTTATAGCCTACCCAGGCTTTAAGGCTTTTCTGATTTTTCGTTAAAGCTAATAGCGTCCGCCTCATACCGTCAAAAACCCGATAGCTATCCCCTGTTTTATAGGCTAAAATTGGAAAATTATCCCTGTCTTTATGCGCGGCAAACCCGGTTTTAATTATTTCCTGCCTCATTATTTTATTTATTTTCCAGGCCTTGGCGAAAGCCAGAGGATCGCGGTTAAATTTTTTTATAACGTACTTATCGATTATCGGCGACATGCCGGTCAAATAGATTTTTTCCAATGGAATATTAACCAATTTCCATTGATATTTATCATCCGACAAAACGGTAAAAACCTGCTTTAATTTCCAGCCTTCGGCAATCGCGGCTAAAAGATTCCAAAATGACGCCTCCCCTTCCCGCGCTATAAAGCTTTCGATGGATTTATCGATTTTTTTATAAAATTTATAATCTTTAACATCGGAAAAAATTTTTCTGAATTCTTGCTTTAAATATTGTTTGGCGATAATTAAAGCGTTTTTTGACGGCGTGTATTTTAGCATATAATTGTTATCTTAAAAATATTTTTAAAATAATAAATTATAAATTTAACCGGGAAAATTATAACCGCGTTAAAAATTCTTCGCCGGCGCCAAGGTTGAATAATTAAGCGCCAAAGCCATTCCAGGCCGATCATCCTTAAAATTTTTGGCGCTCGCTTAATTCGGCCGGTTAAAAAATCAAAACTTCCGCCTACTCCTAAGCCGATTTTCGCCGTTGGCAGCTTGGCTAAATTATAAAAAATAAATTTTTCCTGATAGGGCGCGCCTAAAGTTGAAAAAATTATTTCCGGTTTAAATTTATCGGCTTCGGCCATGGCGCTTTCCGGCGCTCGGTCCTCCCGGTCTACGTTAAAGACCCTAACCCTTAATTTAGGATATTTACGGGCTAACGCCTGATAAATATCCGATTTATTCGACAGCCCGCCCAGCCAATTAAAAATGACCACTCCCCTGTTCCGCGCTTCTGCTATGGCCAAAATATCTTTTAATAAATCGGCTCCGGCCACTCTGCCAATATTTTTTCCCATTAACCAGGCCGCTATTTTTAAACCCACGCCGTCAGGCAAAGATAAATCAGCCTTGTTCAGCATATCAAAAAATTCTTCATCTTCGCCGGCCGCTAAAATAATTTCCGGATTAGGCGTAACTATAAAATGTTGTTTTTCACTGGCCAAAAATTCTTTAATTTTAGCCATTATTTCAACTTTTGAGCCGTAATTGATATTTATGCCTAATATTTTTATTTTATTCATAATTCTTAATGTAAAATGTAAATTTATCTGTCATTGCGAGCCAGCCCAGGGCTGGCGAAGCAATCTCCGGTTTACCAGTCTAAAGTTAAATCTTTCCACTTTCTAGAACCACCTTTAATTTGCTTCTCTCTGGTAATGGCACTGTTGATATTATTAAATGCTTCATAATAGACTAATTTATTGACATTATACTTAGCCGTAAAACTTTTTTTACTGTCTTTATTTTTATGTTGGCTATTTCTATTTAATATATTATTAGTTACTCCGATGTAAAATACATGGTGCAATTTATTGGTATTAATATATACATAATAATTTCTGTTTTCTATCATATGGTTTATTTAACCGGAGATTGCTTCGTCGCAGTAGCTCCTCGCAATGACAATAGTATGTTTATTTCGCGCACCTAAAGCCGATGCTCTCGTTCTGCTCGTTCGGCGTATGCGATAAATCCAACCCGTAAATTCCGCCGAAGCCCCGGACAAAGCCGCGCAAAGCCTGGCCGGCGGCGCCAATTTTAATCTTGCCCAACCCCCTATCGGCAGTATAATAATACGGCGCTATTATATCAAGTTTGCCGTAATTGGTAATCTCGTTATAATCCGCCCAGTCGGCAGAATTAACCGTTGGCAGATTATTGGAATCAATCAGCTGATCAGTCCACTCCGTGATCTCACCGGTTAAATTATTGATAACATTATCATTGGTAAGTTTTAGAGAAGACGATGAAGCAATCAAATTATTTTCCTTAACCTGTAAAATATTCTCGGCCATGGTCAACCATTCGTTTTCGCCGATCAGATGATAACCCGTACCGATGGTTTGGCAAGCCACTTGCGCTTCGCCTTGCGAAACATTCGTCCAAACCGGCATTTCGCCCCCTTTAACAAAGGGGTTAACTCCAGCCTCTCCCCCTTGATAAAGGGGGTCGGGGGGATTTTTCATTAAATCACTCATAACACAGAAGCCGGGTAAAGTTCCGTACTTGGCCGAACCGGGAACCCAAGAATAGCCGTCATCGCAATAGCCTTCGAAAGCGCCGGCCACGACTTTGCCTTCAACGCCGAGGTCAGCCATGGTTTCGTCAACCGCGCTATTAAGAGTATCGGAGCAGAAGCCGCCGGCGCAGAGCATAATCCGTCCGTCAACTAACAAACTGCCGACGATTTTTACTTCGCCGGTTTGGGCGATATTCATAACGCTTACGCCGTCATTTTGGAAATCAGCCACCGAGCCCATGCCGACCTGGTTAACCACGAAAGCGGTTTGGGTGCTTGAAGCCGTGATAGTTGTAATATCAACTATTTCAACTCCGCCTTCTTGTCCCCCTTGCAAAGGGGTTTGCCCCCCTTCCAAAAGGGGGGTAAGGGGGATTTCAGGGTTTCTTCCAATTACAATATTCCCATTATCATCAATCTTAATATTATTCGTTAGGGCTGTTGTGCTGGCGATTTGAGCGTTTATTTTGGAAATTTGGTTATTGAGATTTGAAAATTCATTGAAAATTGAAAATTGAAAATTGAAAATTTTGTCTTGCAGTAAGACAATCCGCGCGCCCGCGTCATCTAACTTAATGGTTAACATGGCGTCCAGCTTATTGGCTTCTTCCTGCGCGATTTTTTCTATCTTCGGATCTAAATTTAAATTATTGACCGATTCGGTGATTAATCTCTGGACTTCATCCTCGATTTTCATGTCAGCCACCCGGTCTACGACCAGAGCTTCGACTTCTTCAACGGCCAGAGATTTGTTTCTACGCGAAATCAGGACTTTAATCTTGCCCGTCCCCTGTTTTAGCGGTTCTAACGCGATGCCCACGGTGGAATCACCGGAGTCGGCGCGCATGGCGTAGCCAGGAGTACTAGAGGCGCTAGTCAGGGAATCGCCGATGTTAATCGAACCGTTTTCGGCGGAAACGAAAGCGTCAATTTGCCCCAGCATGCCGATAATGGCGTAATCTGGATTATTGAACATTCCCTCGCCGGAATTACCGACGATGGAGGGGTTGGAGGAAACTATGCCCATGATATTATTGTCATGGCCGCGATCACAGCGTTTAATTGAATTGTCGTTAATTACGTCCACGCAGACGGTTTCACCGGCGGTTAGATCAGTAT